>ERZ773077.721-NODE-721-length-24244-cov-8.515110_pt1 | contig 24244 bp, 19 predicted proteins | sample MGYA00580612_ERZ773077 | MGnify/ENA primary metagenome ERZ773077 (study PRJEB29015, sample SAMEA2737971) | human oral metagenome | biome: human oral; feature: human-associated habitat; material: dental | place: China | collected 2021 ...
GGATTCTCGAATCCGACGGCCGGCCGCAAGGACGGCATCCAGTCAGAGAACCTGGAATATCGGACACGGATATCCAAGCTACACCACCAGCAAAAAAAAGCAGCCTGAAAACTTTTCAGGCTGCTTTTTTGCGCGGGTAATCGGCTTAATCGATGCCGATGTCCAGACACACCGTTTCGCCGCACAGCGCTTTGCCCGCGTCGCTGAAATGGGCAGGTTTGTAGGCGGCGAAGGCGTAGGTGAGGTCGGCACGGAAAGTGTCGGCATCGGCGGTGCCGCTGTCGCAGTCCAGGCCGGTGGGGATGTCGAGCGCCACTTTCAGGCCGGATGCGGCGTTGAGCCGGCGGCAGACTGCGGCGACGGTATCGGGCAGTGCGCCGCTGAAACCGGTGCCGAAAATGCCGTCGATCAGTACGCGGTAGCCGGTGTCCAAAGCACCGGCCAGTTCGTTGGCGGCGATAAAGGTAATGCCCACCGCACCCTGCAGCCGGCGGCGGTTCAGCTCGGCCAGTTCCGACAAATCACTGCCAAGTACAAAAGCGATATCGACGCGCCAGCCCTGCGCCTGCAGCACCCGCGCGATTACCAGGCCGTCACCGCCGTTGTTGCCCTTGCCGCAAACCACCAGCGCCCGGCCGGCGGCGGGCAGGCGCCGCAGCAAATCGGCCGCCGCTGCTTGGCCGGCGTTTTCCATCAGTTGCTCGAAACTCGTGCCGCGCCCAACGGCGGCCTGCTCGCGCCGGCGCATTTCGGCGGCGGGGTAGATTTTCATATCGCGTCTCCTTGTGCTTGGTTTGGCGCTGCCGATTGTACGTCAAAGGCAGCCTGAAAAGTTTTCAGGCTGCCTTTGAGTGTTGGGGTGTATTGGCAATCAGGGTTTCCCGAATATTTTCAGGCTGCCTTTTGCCTGTCAAAAACCAAATATCAAACCTCCCTAAACCACCCGCTCGCGCAACAAATCGTGCATATTGAGCGCACCGACCAAACGTCCCTGCTCGCTGACCAGCAGGCCGCCGATGCGTTTTTGCTGCATCAGTTTCGCCGCTTCGGCGGCCAGCTTGTCGGGGGCGATGGTTACGGGGTCGGGTTTCATAATTTCGTCCACCGTTAGGCCGGCAAGGGTGTCGCGGGTTTCCAGCAGGCGGCGCAAATCGCCGTCGGTGAAAATGCCTTTCAGGCTGCCTTGTTGGTCGATTACGGCGAGCATGCCAAGGCTTTTTTCGCTCATGGCGACCACGGCGGTTTTCAAGGGCGTGCCTGCGTCGACGGCGGGCAGGGCGTCGCCGCTGTGCATCACGTCGGCCACGGTCAGCAACAGGCGGCGGCCGAGGCTGCCGGCGGGGTGGCTGAGCGCGAAGTCGCCGCGGGTGAAGGAGCGGGCGTTGAGCAAGGCAACGGCCAGCGCGTCGCCCAGCGCCAGCACGGCGGTGGTGCTGGAAGTGGGCGCCAGGCCGAGCGGGCAGGCTTCGCGCGACACGGCAGCGGTAATGTGGATGTCGGCGTGGCGGGCGAGGGTGGACTGGGGATGGGAAGTGATGGCGGCCAGCACGATGTTTTTGCGTTTGAGCGCGGGCAGCAGGGCGATGATTTCGTCGCTTTCGCCGGAATTGGAAAGCGCCAGCACCGCATCGCCGTCGCACACCATGCCCAAATCGCCGTGGGCGGCTTCGGCGGGGTGGACGAAAAAGGCGGGGGTGCCGGTGCTGGCCAGGGTGGCGGCGATTTTGCCGCCGATGTGGCCGGACTTGCCCATGCCCATCACCACCACGCGGCCGCGGCAGTCGAGCAGCGCCTGCGCGGCGCGGGCAAAGCTGTTATCCAGCGAGCGCGCCACTTCGCGCACCGCGTCGGCTTCGGTTTGCATCGCTTCGCGCGCCCATTCCAGAAAATCGTGTTCTGCCTGCATCGCCACTCCCGAAAATCAGGCAGCCTGAACGTTCGGCGAACGGGTTTCAGGCTGCCTGCAAACTGTTCAAAACAGTAAAAAAGCGTTAGCATGAAGACCTTTTTCACGCCTACGCAGAAGGAAAAACATGACGATTCTAGCCGAAGTCAAAGCACTTGGACAACAAATCTGGCTCGACAACCTGTCGCGCTCACTGCTGGAAAACGGCACGCTGGCACGGCTCTTGGCCGACGGAGTGTGCGGCGTTACTTCCAATCCGGCGATTTTCCAAAAAGCCTTCGCCGGCGACGAACTCTACCGCGCCGACATTGCCCGCCTGAAAGAGCAGGGGCAGACGCCGGCGCAGATTTACGAAACGCTTGCCGTGGCCGACGTTCAGGCTGCCTGCGACATCTGCCTGGGCGAATTTCAGCGCAGCGGCGGCAACAGCGGTTGGGTGAGCCTGGAAGTGGCGCCCGAGCTGGCGCACAACGCCGCCGGCACCATCGGCGAAGCCCGCCGCCTGCACACGCTGCTCGCGCGCCCCAACGCGATGATCAAAATCCCCGCCACCGATGCCGGCATCCAAGCCTTTGAAACGCTTACCGCCGAAGGCATTAGCGTTAATCTGACCCTGCTGTTTTCCCGCGCGCAAACGCTCAAAGCCTACGCCGCCTACAGCCGCGGCATCGCCAAACGTGCCGCCGCCGGCCAGCCGGTGGGTGCAGTGCGCGCCGTTGCCAGCTTCTTTATTTCCCGCGTCGATGCCGCGCTGGATGGCAAGCTGCCTGAAAACCTGCGCGGCAAAACTGCCATCGCGTTGGCCAAAGCCGCCTATCTCGACTGGCAAAACCATGTGGCCGGCGCCGAATTTCAGGCTGCCGCAGCCGCCGGCGCTGCACCGGTCAGCCTGCTGTGGGCATCCACCGGCGTGAAAAACCCTGCCTATCCCGACACCCTGTATGTGGACAGCCTGATCGGCGAGAACACCGTTAATACCGTGCCCGACGCCACGCTGGCCGCCTTTATCGACCACGGCAGCGCCCGCCCCACCCTTACCGAAAACCAAGAGCAGGCGCTCGCCGATCTGGCCGCCGCCGAAGCGGCCGGCGCCGAATTGGAAACGCTGGCGCGCCAGCTGCAGGCCGTCGGTCTGCAGCAGTTCAAACAGGCGTTTGACCAGCTGCTCGCCGCATTGGGCTAAACCGTTTTCAGGCTGCCTTGCGGTGTAAAAAACGAAAAGCAGCCTGAAAACCCGTTTTGGCGCTTTCAGGCTGCCTTCTATGCCAACCGGCTGTTGTGATTGCAGCCGGTTCCGCATGATCCGCGCCTGCGTTTTCAGGCGGATTTCGGGTAAAATGCCGCTTTTTTCAGGCTGCCTGTGCCTGCACCGTTTGTCCGATACATCAAAAAGCAACGAACCGCCATGAAACCATCCAAAATTTCTGCCCTTGCCGCCCTGTTTCTCTGCGGCTTTGCCGGCGCCGAGCCGCAGCCGCAGGTGAAAGACAGCCAGCTTTTCGGCGAATGGGCGTGCAAAATCGCAGAGCAGCGCGATCCCATCCACACTTTCGCGCCGGACTACATCGTTTTTGTCGAAGAAAAAAACCTGCCCGCGCATCTATATGTCGCTTACTTTGAGCGCACCTTGAACGACGGCAAGGACAGCGGCAAAACCGCCAAGCCGCTGCGCTACCGCGAATACTATTCTGGTTTTTGGAACATCAAAGACGGCAACCGCGTGCTGCTGACCCTGTCGCTCGACAGAGTCGAGCGCCTGTACAAGCCTGAAGACATCAAAGACACCGCCCTGCGCAAGGAAGAAAAAGAATACATGGACTTTATGGAAGAAAGCGCACGGAAAAAAAGTTTCAAATCCACCGATATGCGCGTGCTCGGCATACGCGGCAACAAAATGGCCATCACCGATGACGAATCGCTGCTGTTTTGCACCAAGCAGCCTGAAAGCGGCACCGCCGAAACCGATACCCAAAAAGGCAGCCCAAACAATCCGCAGCAGCCTGAAAATCCGAAAACCAACCGCAAAGACCTGAAATGACCACCCCCTACACCCTCAAACAAGCCTCCGAATTATTACAATCCAAACAAATCTCCGCCGTAGAGTTGGCGGGCGAATACCTTAAAGCCATTGCCGCGCGCAATGCCGCCATCAACGGCTACATCACGCTTGACGAAGAAAAAACCCTCGCCGAAGCCCGCGCCGCCGACGCGCGCATTGCCGCCGGAGAAGCCACCGCGCTTACCGGCGTGCCAATCGCCTACAAAGACATCTTCTGCCAAACCGGCTGGCGCAGCGCCTGTGCCAGCAAAATGCTCGACAACTTCGTCTCGCCCTACACCGCCACCGTGGTGCAAAACCTGCTCGACCAAGGCATGGTAACGCTCGGCCGCACCAATATGGACGAATTTGCCATGGGTTCGGCCAACGAAAATTCCTACTACGGCGCGACCAAAAACCCGTGGAACACCGCCCATGTGCCCGGCGGCTCGTCCGGCGGCTCGGCAGCCGTGATTGCCGCCCGCCTTGCCCCCGCCAGCTTAGGCTCCGACACCGGTGGCTCCATCCGCCAGCCCGCCTCCCATTGCGGCATTACCGGCTTAAAACCCACCTACGGCACCGTTTCCCGCTTCGGCATGATTGCCTACGCCTCCAGCCTCGACCAGGCCGGCCCAATGGCGCAAACCGCCGAAGACTGCGCCATCCTGCTCAACGCCATGGCAGGCTTTGACGAACGCGATTCCACCAGCCTCGAACGCGAAAACGAAGACTACACCCGCGACCTAAACCGCCCGCTCAAAGGCCTCAAAATCGGCCTGCCCAAAGAATACTTCGGCGACGGCTGCGAAGCAGACGTCAAAACCGCCCTGCACAACACCATCGCCATCCTGCGCGAACAAGGCGCCGAAACGGTAGAAGTCTCCCTGCCGCAAACCGCCCTCTCCATCCCCGCCTATTACGTGCTCGCCTCCGCCGAAGCCAGCACCAACCTCTCGCGCTACGACGGCGTGCGCTACGGCCACCGCGCCGCCGAGTTTGCCAATCTCGAAGAAATGTACGCCAACACCCGCGCCGAAGGCTTCGGCAGCGAAGTCAAACGCCGCATCATGATCGGCACTTATGTACTGAGCCACGGCTACTACGACGCCTACTACATCAAAGCGCAAAAACTGCGCCGCCTCGTCGCCAACGATTTTCAGACGGCCTTTGCCGATTGCGACCTTATCCTCGGCCCCACCGCCCCATCTTCCGCCCCGCAAATCGGCAGCCACGGCGGCGACCCCTTGAAAGCCTACCTCTCCGATATCTACACCATCGCCGTCAACCTCGCCGGCCTGCCCGCCCTCAGCCTGCCCGCCGGCTTCTGCCGCAACGGCCTGCCCATCGGCGTACAGCTTATTGGCAACCACTTTTCCGAAGCCCGCCTGCTCAACGCCGCCCACCAAATCCAGCTTGCCAGCGACTGGCATACCAAAGCGCCTGCGTTGTAAAACCCAAACGGAAACGGATTGGATGGAACAAAGCAGCCTGAAAACGCAGTTTGGCGTTTTCAGGCTGCTTTTTATCCAAAGGACAGGAACAGACAGGCATCATCCGGAAATCTCTCCCCACAACCGGCAGGCTTGCACCCTTGCACCAGGAAAAGAAAACGGCATTTCCCGTAAGAAATGCCGTTTGATTTTTGCGGCTGCTTAGTTGCCCAATTCGGCCAGCAGGGCTTTGGCCTGGTCTTGGATGCTGCTGCCGTTTGACTCGGCAATCAGCTCGCGCAGGGTTTCGCGGGCGGTAGCGGCATCGTCGATTTCCAGATACATTTTCGCCAGCTCCAGCTTGGCTTCCAGCGGGGTATCCATATCGGAAACCTCGGCGCTGGCGATGGCATCGTGCGTCTGGTAGTTGGGCACTTCCGCTGCCGGCGCGGTAAATTCGGCCAGCGCATCGGCGCTGAGACCTTCCGCTTCTGCAGCAAACGGCGCGGCAAACGGATCGGCAGCGGCAGCGGAGATTTCAGGCTGCTGTGCCTGCTCTACTTGGGCAAAATCCAAACCGTCGTCGAAGGACAAATCGGCAACAGACAAATCGGCAACCGGTGCCGCCGGCACATTCAAATCGGCGGTTTCGGCAACGGCCGGCGTATCCAGCGCGAAATCCAAAGCAGAATCGCTCTGCAGGGCAGGCTCGGCCAAAGCGCTTTCGATATCGGCCACGGTCTGCTGCGGGCTTTCAAAGTCCGCCGCAAAATCCAAGGCGCCAAAGTCATCTGCTGCCTGGGTAACTGCCGGCTGCGGTTCGGGCTCGCCAACCGGCGCGAAATCGGCTACGGCATACTGCTCAAATGTCGGCTGCTCAAATGCAGGCTGTTCAAACACCGGTTCTGCAACGGCGGCAGGCTGTTCAAATACGGGCTGCTCGAATGCTGCCGGTTCAACAGCGGCAGGCTCGGCAAACTGCACTTCTTGCTCGCCAACTGAGAAAGAAGTTTCAGGCGGCATGCTTTCGGGTTCGTCCGGCTGGATGAAGTCGAAATCGGCCATCCAGTCGTCCTGCTCTTCGCTGGCGGGGGCGGCGGCAACTGCTGCTGCGGCGCTTGCCGCGGGTTTGGCTGCAGCCTGCGTGGCGGGAGCGGCTTCGACTTCTTCCCAGTTCCAATCACCGGCATCAAATTCGGTAGCCGATTGCGATGCCGCGCGCGCCAACTCTTCCGGACGGTTTTCCTCGACAACAGTTTCGGTCTTGGTAACAACTTCGGGCTGGAAGCTGTCTAAATCGAATGTAGATGCCTGGGGTTGAACCTGCGGCTGGGCGGCAGGAGTCACGCTCTCGGCAATATAGACTTCGTCGTCATCCTCAAAATCGGCTTCGTCATCTGTCGCAGTTTGTACTGCAGCCTGAGCCGCAGCATTTTGTGCGGCAGCCGAATTCCATTTGACGCGGCTGGCCGCTTCGCTGGCGGTCGGCAGATCGTCTTCTTCGCTATCCGCTTCTTCCTTACGGCGGCGGCGGTTATTGAAGAGATAAGCGGAACCGCCCAGCACCAGCGCACCGGCGGCGCCCATCGCCGCCCATTTGGTCCAATCGACTTCTTCACCGGCTGCACCGTCTTGGCCGGCAACATCCTGCTCGGCAGGCGGTGGAACCAGTTTCGGATCAGGATTCGGCACAGGCACTTCGGAAGCCGCGCCCTGTATTTCGGGCGGAATGGCGATTGTGCCTTCGGAAGCCTGCTGGCCGGCCGGAACATTGCCTGCCGAAGCGGGCGGAGTTTCAGGCTGCGGCGGCTGTACCGGCGGCATAGGCTCTTCAGGCTGCTTCGCCTGCTCCGGTTTGGCCGGTTCGGGTTTGGTTGGCTCGGGCTTAACCGGTTCGGGTTTCACCGGCTCCGGCTTGACTGCTTCGGGTTTGGGCTGCTCTTGCGGCTTAACGGCATCCTGCTGCGGTTTTACCTGCTCACGCGGCACTGCCACGTCGTTTTTCACTTCGCCGTTCCGTCCGGCCTGGTTGTCGGCCTGACGGCTCCAATCGCTGCGGGCGGCGGCACGGGCAGCGCGCCGGTCGGCAGCGGCGGCGTAAGCCTGCCATTGCGAGGCGGACGGAATGTACAGATTGGCATTGCGGTGGATTTCATCGACACGACCGCGGCGGAACACGCCCGGGTTGGCCGCCATCAGCGCCTGTATCGCGCGGCGCTGGCTGATGCTGTGCGGACGGTAGCGGCGGGCGATGGAGGCAACGCTCTCGCCGCGTTGGACGCGGTGGTAACGGCTTTTGGCAGAAGCGCCCTGGCGCTCGCGTTCGCCGGCGCCTTCCGGACGCAAAACCCTTTCCTGCTGCAAAGCATCGCCTGATGCGGGATCGGCGATGGGAGTCAGCGTACCGCTTTTACGCGGGGCTTTGCTTGCTTTGGGTGCGGAGGCTTTGGCAGGGGTGTAACGGGGCGGATTGACCATGGCTGTGTATTGACGTGTTTGTTTGCCGGCGGAAACGGTAAAGGTCAGGATGGGTTCGTGAACGGCGGAAGAAGAATGCAGGTGCAGCAGCACATTGCCGTTGCCCTGCGGAACCACCGTTCCCTGAAGGTTGGCACCGGAAATACTGATGTTCCGGCTTTGCATTACCGCTTCGGCTTCCCGGCCGCTGATCACGATGCTGCCTGAAAACGGCTCGCCCAAATTGGATTGGACATTCAAACCGCCCAAACCGGCAAGCGCCGGCACGGAAACGGCCAAAGACAGCGAAGCGGCGATTATTTTGTTTGTTTTCAAAGTAAGTCTCCATTAGCAAAGCCCCGCCAAGGGGCGCAAACCCGATGCGGATGCTTAAAAAATTTTCGGTATGATAGCGGTTTCTTAACCTTTATGCCAAGCCAAACGGCGGTTTTTGCAGCAAATACTTGCCCTTTGGCCGTGAAAAAACGCCGTTTTTCGGCACCCGCAGCCCAAAAAACGGCACATTTGATATTAGAAACAACAAAATAAATACTTTAGCGCTTCTTAACCCATTTTATGGAAGTTTTATACAAAAAAGCTGCAGCCGCCGCCATTGCAAGCCGCGCGGCGGTTCTTTCAGGCTGCCTTTGAAGCATAGTTTAAAAAGTATTAACATAGCGCCCTTTTCCCACCCCGCAACGAAAGACAGATTATGAAAATATTGCTGCTCGGCGCCCCCGGCGCAGGCAAAGGAACACAGGCACAGTTCATCACCCGCGCCTTCGGCATTCCGCAGATTTCCACCGGCGACATGCTGCGCGCCGCCATCAAAGCCGGCACGCCGCTGGGTTTGGAAGCGAAAAAAATCATGGACGAAGGCGGTCTGGTGCGCGACGACATCATCATCGGCATGGTCAAAGAGCGCATCGCCCAAGACGACTGCCGCGGCGGTTTTCTGTTTGACGGCTTCCCGCGCACGCTGGCGCAGGCTCAAGCGCTGCAGCAGGCCGGCATCGCACTGGATGCGGTGGTTGAAATCGACGTGCCCGACGCCGTGATTCTTGAGCGCATCAGCGGCCGCCGCGTGCACCCCGCTTCCGGCCGCAGCTACCACATCGTCCACAACCCGCCCAAAGTCGAAGGCAAAGACGACGAAACCGGCGAAGATCTGATCCAGCGCAGCGACGACAAAGAAGAAACCGTGCGCAAACGCCTGGATGTTTACCACGGCGAAACCGCCGTTCTAATCGGCTTTTACAGCGGCTTGAGCGGCGAGCACGCCCCGCGCTACGTGAAAGTGGACGGCACCCGTCCGGTGGACGACGTGCGCGGCGAAATCCTGGCCGCGCTGGGCAAAGCATAAGCCCCAAGGCAGCCTGAAAACGCCTTTTGCCGTTTTCAGGCTGCCTTAAGCCTTCGCCGTTTCCTATATTTATTTCAGGACAGGAGCAGACCATGAGCAAAACCGCATACGGATTCCTACTGGCCGTTGCGCTCTGCGGCAGCGCCGCCGCCGAATCGCTGACCGAAAAGCGTTTCGACCAAATGGGCGGCGGCCGCCTTGAAACCGAAAACTTCAGCGAAAGCAAGCTATCGCTGCCCGCCGTGCCCGATCCGGCCGACCCCGAATGGCTCGACATCTACGTTTCGCCCACCTTCCGCGGCAAACCGCGCATCCTGCTCTCCAGCATCACCACCGCCGCCGACGGCAGCGTGCGCTATCTGCTGAACAACCGCTCCGCCGCCGGCTACGACAACATCAGCGCCGAAGGCCTGCTGTGCGTAACCGGCAACAAGCTGCTCGGCTCCGAAGGCGCCAAGCTCAAAACCTTTGCCTACGCCGATTTGGAAGGCCGCCGCTGGATTACGCCGCGCCAGTCCGACTGGAAAGTCATCGGCGGCAAAATCAACGGCAGCGACCCCGTGCGCCGCGAACTCTACATCGCCCTGTGCATCGACGGCCGCGCCAAAAACGACCAGGCATTGCACCAGCGCGTTGCCGAACAAATCGGCACCCGCCACCAGCGTGAATACAGCAAATAAACCCGGCATTTTTCAGGCTGCCCCGCACAGGATCAAGGCAGCCTGAAAAACACTCTGCCTTTGGCAAAACCCTTTTTTCCTACTGCGAGCCCGCCATGACCACCCTTTCCCTGAAAAAAATCTACTCCGGCAAAGTGCGCGACCTCTACGAAATCGACGACAAAACCATGCTGATCGTCGCCAGCGACCGCCTGTCCGCCTTCGACGTCATCCTGCCCGAACCCATCCCCGGCAAAGGCGAAATCCTTACCCAAATCTCCAATTTCTGGTTCGGCAAACTCGCCCACATCATGCCCAACCACTTCACCGGCCAGAGCGTGTACGACGTGCTGCCCGAAGCCGAAGCCCGCGCCGTTGAAAAACGCGCCGTCGTCGCCAAACGCCTGACACCGGTAAAAATCGAAGCCATCGTGCGCGGCTATCTGGCCGGCAGCGGCTGGAAGGAATACCAAAAAACCGGCGCCGTTTGCGGCATCAGGCTGCCTGAAAACCTGCGCGAAGCCGAAAAACTGCCCGAAATCCTATTCACCCCATCCACCAAAGCCGAAGTCGGCGGCCACGACGAAAACATCAGCTTTGCCGAATGCGAAAACATCATCGGCGCCGAACTGGCCGCACAGGTGCGCGACAAAGCCGTCGCCCTCTACAGCGAAGCGGCCGCCTACGCCGAAACGCGCGGCATCATCATCTGCGACACCAAATTCGAGTTCGGCCTGGATGACAAGGGCACGCTGACCCTGATGGACGAAGTGCTGACCCCCGATTCCAGCCGCTTCTGGCCGCAAAGCCAGTACCAAACCGGCATCAGCCCGCCCTCGTTTGACAAACAGTTCGTGCGCGACTGGCTGGAACACAGCGGCTGGAACAAACAGCCGCCCGCCCCCGCCGTGCCCGCCGACGTGATCGCCAAAACGCTGGCCAAATACCGCGAAGCGCTGGACTTGCTGACGGCAGCCTGAAAAACAAGGCAGCCTGAAAACCCATTTCAAGGTTTTCAGGCTGCTTTTTTGGGTTTCGACAGGATACGGAAAAGACCCCCTGCCGTCATTCCTGCGCAAGCGGGAATCTTGTTTGGGCTTTTACAGGACTTGGGAAAACAAGCCTTTGCCTGGATTTAACCAAGATTCCCGCCTACGCGGGGGTAGCGTAGCGGACTTGCGTAAGCTAATGACGTTACAGAGAAAAAGGCAGCAGGTAGATTGAGGTACCAAACCCAATATTTCCCAATACCAAAAGATTTGTTGGGGCGCACCCCAAGCTACAACTGAAAAAACAGGGCAGCCTGACAGCCAAAAGGCAGCCTGAAAACCCGTTTCAAGGTTTTCAGGCTGCTTTTGCCGTTTAAAAAACATTCGCATTTGCTTGCCGATGCCGTGCGGATTTGCTACCATCCGCCCCGCATTAAGAGTTGGGACTTCCATGCCAACCTGCTTCGCGGTTTCGCCGAGTAAGGTGGACGGTTTTTCAAAACCGATGTGGTTTGCGGCAGCGCCGCAGGCAATCGAAATCCCGCTTAAATGCGGGTATTTTTTTGCCCGCCGCACCCGAAACAGGCAGCCTGAAGCCGTTTTCAGGCTGCTTTCCGCCACCCGCCAACGAAAGACCAAAGCCATGAGCGAATATCTTTTCACCTCCGAATCCGTATCCGAAGGCCATCCCGACAAAGTGGCCGACCAAATCTCCGATGCCATTCTCGACGCCGTTTTGGCGCAAGACCCCGCCGCGCGTGTCGCCGCCGAAACGCTGGTCAACACCGGCCTGTGCGTACTCGCCGGCGAAATCACCACCCATGCCCACGTCGATTACATCAAAGTCGCCCGCGATACCATCGCGCGCATCGGCTACAACGACCCCGCGCTGTGTTTCGACAGCAAAGGCTGCGCCGTCGGCGTGTATTACGACCAACAATCGCCCGACATCGCCCAAGGCGTGAACGAAGGCGAAGGCTTGGATTTAGAACAGGGCGCGGGCGACCAGGGCCTGATGTTCGGCTACGCCTGCGACGAAACGCCCACCCTGATGCCCTTTGCCATTTATTACAGCCACCGCCTGATGCAGCGTCAGAGCGAATTGCGCCGCGACGGCCGCCTGCCGTGGCTGCGCCCCGATGCCAAAGCGCAGATTACCGCCGTGTACGACAGCGCAACCGGCAAAGTCAAACGCATCGACACCGTCGTCCTTTCCACCCAGCACGACCCCGAAATCAGCCATGAAGAGCTGGAAAAACAGGTAATCGAGCAGATTATCAAGCCCGTATTGCCGCCCGAAATGCTCACGGCAGAAACCAAATATCTGATCAACCCCACCGGCAAATTCGTGATTGGCGGCCCGCACGGCGACTGCGGTTTGACCGGACGCAAAATCATCGTCGACACCTACGGCGGCGCAGCCCCGCACGGCGGCGGCGCATTCTCCGGCAAAGACCCGAGCAAAGTTGACCGCTCCGCCGCCTACGCCTGCCGCTACGTTGCCAAAAACATCGTCGCCGCCGGCCTGGCCACCCAGTGCCAAATCCAAATCTCCTACGCCATCGGCATCGCTGAGCCGACCTCGATTGCCATCGACACCTTCGGCACAGGCAAAATCAGCGAAGACAAACTGATCGCCATCGTGCGCGAACATTTCGACCTGCGCCCCAAAGGCATCGTCAAAATGCTCGATTTGCTGCGTCCGATTTACAGCAAAACCGCCGCCTACGGCCACTTCGGCCGCGAAGAGCCGGAGTTTACCTGGGAGCGCACCGACAAAGCCGCCGCGCTCAAAGCCGCTGCGGGGCTGTAAACCGAATACTAAGGCAGCCTGAAAAACGGTTTCAAGCACCCGCCCGCGCTTTAGTGCCCGGCAGGTGCTTTTTTCAGGCTGCCTGAAACGCCCCAAGCCCCGCAGCCCCTTGCTATTTTGGCTGCGGCCGCTATAATGCGCAGCCTTACGGCGGGGCTCCCCGCATGACAATTTCGAACAACGGGTCAGGGGCGGAAGCCAGCAGCCCACTCGGGAGCGTCAGTGCCGGGGGTTCGGCTCGCCACCCTTCTCCTTGCCGCCTGCCACTTGCAGGCGGCAATTTGTTTTCAGGCAGCCTGAAAACCTTTTTCCGCCACGCTTTAACCGGGAGCTTTTATGAAACGCCTGCTTGTCTTTGCCCTGTTTTCCCCTGCCCTTGCCGCCGCCGCACCGCTGCAAGGGTTTTATACATCCTACCAAGACTGGGATGCCGCCTGCGACAACACCGGCACCTGCCGCATCGCCGGTTATCAGGACGATGGAGAAATCGAACATCCCGTATCCGTATTGTTCACACGCAAGGCGGGCGGCAATGCGCCGGTGATCGGGCAAATCGCCGTCGCCCCCGATTTCACCGACAACGAGCCCGATTTGAAGCTGGCAGCCAAAAGCGAACTGCGGCTCAACGGCAAAGCGCTGGGTACCATCCGTTTTGACAAAGACGGCTACGGCAAGCTCAGCGGCGCGCAAACCCAAGCCCTGCTGACCGCCCTGCGCCGCGACGCCAAAATCGAAGTTATATCAGGCGCAAACACCTGGACGCTGTCGGACAAAGGCGCGGCGGCAGCCATGTTGAAACTTGACGAATTCCAAGGCCGCCTGAACACGCCCTCGGCGCTGATACGCAAAGGGCGCAGCACCCGCGCCGTATTGCAGCCGCAGCCGGTGCCGACCATCCGCGCCGCCGCCGTACCGCAAAAAGGTGAATACACGCTGAAAAAAGGCACGGCCAAACATAAAGCAGTAATGGCCTTGCTGCAAAAGAGCAATCAGGGACGTAAAAACGACGATCGTTTCGAGCGCTGCGGCGATCTGCATGAACCCGATCGGCAGCGCGACATCACGGTCTATCCGCTTAACAGCAGACAGGTGCTGATTGACACTTCGTGCATATCGGGCGCGTATCAGGGCACGAGCTTCAACGCCGTGATGAACGCCAAACTCAGCCTCGTCGAACAGGTTTTGCCGCAGGAATACGGCGGCCATGCCGGCTTCGATCCGAAAACCGCCACACTGTCGGGCGGTTTCAAAGGACGCGGTCTGGGCGACTGCTGGGGCGGCCAAAGCGCGGTGTGGAACGGCAAAACCTTTGTGCGCAGCCGTGAAGACACCACCGGCCAATGCAAAGGCTTTACCGGCGGCGCGTGGACGCTGCCGATACTCCAAAGCAAAGTTATCGGCGGCAAAAAATAAGGGCCGATCTGATATGCAGGCAGCCTGAAAGCGTGAAAACGGCTTTCAGGCTGCTTTTTTGCCGTGCTGCCGGCGGCCGGCCGGATTGATGCGGACTGGCGCCGGCGGGCGTCGTGGCGGTGCTTTGGTATATAATCGGCGCTTTCGGCCGCGGCGCTGGCGCGGCGGCCGGGAATGCTGTTCTGAAGTTTGTCCGTTTGTTAGAAGAAAAAGGAACCACTATGCCCGTCCGCATGTTAAGTGCGCTGTTGATGCTGCTGCCCGCCGCCGCGCAGGCTTCCGGCGTCGATGGCGCCGCTCTGCCGCTGTGGTGGGGTCTGCCCTTTGTGCTGATCCTGCTCTCCATCGCCACCGGCCCTTTGTTTTTTTCCCATACCTGGCACCACCATTTCGGCAAGATTACCGCCGGCTGGACGCTGCTGTTTCTGATTCCTTTCAGCCTGGTGTACGGGCTGGGCGAGAGCCTGCATCTGGTGGTGCATGCGCTGGTGGGCGAATACATTCCGTTTATCCTGCTGCTGCTGGCGCTCTATACGGTATCGGGCGGCATTTTGGTGTGGGGCAACCTGCGCGGCAGCGCGCGGCTCAATACGCTGCTGCTGGCGATCGGCACGCTGCTGGCTTCGGTAATGGGCACCACCGGCGCGGCGATGCTGATGATCCGGCCGGTGCTCAAGGCCAACGAACACCGCAAGCACCGCGTGCATGTGGTGGTGTTTTTTATCTTTTTGGTGGCCAATATCGGCGGCGGCCTGACGCCGCTGGGCGATCCGCCGCTGTTTCTGGGCTTTTTGAAAGGCGTTGATTTCGGCTGGACGGTGATGCATATGGCCGCGCCGGTGCTGATCAGCGCCGCTGTGCTGCTGACGGCCTTTTACCTGCTCGATGCGCACTACTACGCCCAGGCAGACGAAGTGCTGCCGCACGAAACCGCCGACGAAGGCAAAATCAAAATCTTCGGCAAGATCAACTTTCTGCTGTTGGCCGGCGTAGTCGGCGCGGTGCTGATGTCCGGCCTGTGGAAGCCCGACCATCCCGGTTTCAATATTTTCGGCACTGCCTATCTGCTGCCCAATCTGGTGCGCGACGTCATCCTGCTGGCGCTGGCGCTGGTCTCGCTCTTGCTGACGCCCAAGCAGGTGCGCGCCGGTAACGAGTTCAACTGGGACCCGATTATGGAAGTGGGCAAACTCTTTCTCGGCATCTTTATCAGCATCTCGCCGGTTATCGCCATTTTGCAGGCGGGCGAACACGGCGCCTTCGCCCCCTTAATCGCGCTGGTGCACGATTCGGCCGGCAATCCGGTCAATACCATGTATTTCTGGATGAGCGGCCTGCTGTCGGCCTTTTTGGACAACGCGCCCACCTATCTGGTGTTCTTCAATATGGCCGGCGGCGACGCCCAAAGCCTGATGACCGGCCCGCTGTTCCACACCCTGCTGGCGATATCGATGGGCTCGGTGTTTATGGGCGCCCTAAGCTATATCGGCAATGCGCCGAACTTTATGGTCAAAGCGATTGCCGAGCAGCGCAAAGTGGCGATGCCCAGCTTTTTCGGCTATCTGGCCTGGTCCTTCGGCATACTGGTGCCGCTGTTTGTGCTGCACACGCTGATTTTCTTCGTATTCCAACTGCTTTGATTTCTTCAGGCTGCCTTTGTCCGAAGGCAGCCTGAAAACGGTTTTCCCGCATTGTTCTAGGACTTTTGTTTCATGCTGCTCGCACTGTCTTTGCAGGACTTCGTCCTGGTTGAAAAACTCGATCTCGATTTCCAAGGCGGCTTTACCGTGCTCACCGGCGAAACCGGCGCCGGCAAATCGGTTACCCTTGATGCCGTCGGCCTGCTCTTAGGCGACAAAGCCGATTACGCCCAAGTGCGCACCGGCGCCAAAGAAGCGCGCCTTTCTGCCCTGTTCGACCTTTCCGCCCTGCCCGATTTGGCCGCCGAGCTGCGCGATCAGGGGCTGCTTGACGAAGACGCCGCCGAACTCAGCCTGCGCCGGATTATCGACGCCAAAGGCCGCAGCCGCAGCTTTATCAACAACCAGACCGCCACCCTCGCCCAGCTCAAGCACATTGGCGAGCAGCTGATCGACATCCACGGCCAAAACGCCCACCACTCGCTCAATCAGGAAGCCGCCCAGCGCCACCTGCTCGATGCCTTTTCAGGCAGCCTGAAAACCGCCGACGAAGTGCGCCAGCACTACCGGCTGTGGCAGCAGGCGCTGCAGGCGCTGGAGCAGGCGCAAACCCAGTCCGAGCACATCGCCCTCGAGCGCGAGCGGCTCGAATGGCAGTTTGGCGAACTCGACAAACTCGGCGCCGCCGAAGGCGAATGGGAAAGCCTCAACCGCAGCTACGACAGCCTGGCCAACGCCGCCGAACTGCTGCAGTCCGCCGAAACCGCCCGCGAATACATCGACGGCGAAGACGGCGCCGCCAGCCTGCTCTACCGCTGCCGCCGCGAACTGGAAAACCTCGCCGCCATCGAGCCGCGCTTTGCCGAGAGCATCGAACTCATCGTCTCGGCCGAAGCCGAGCTGGAAGAAGTTTCCGCCAATCTCAGAAGTGTCGGCGGCAGCGTCGAAATCAACCCGCAGGAATTGGCGCTGCAGGAAGAGCGGATGCGCGAGCTGATGTCCGCCGCCCGCAAATACCGCGTCGAACCGGCCGAGCTGCCGGCCAAACTCGCCGAAATCCAAGCCGCCCTCAACGATTTGGACGCCGCCGCCGACACCGAAGCGCTGCGCCAAAACGCCGAGCGCTGCGAAGCCGCCTACCACGAAGCCGCCCAGCGCCTGTCCGCCCAACGGCGCCAGGGCGCCGCCAAACTGGCCGACGAAACCTGCGCCCACCTGCAAAAACTGGCGATGAAAGGCGCACGCTTTCATATCGAACTGCTGCCCTCCGCCCCTGGCGCCCACGGTTTGGAACAGGTGCAGTATCAGGTGGCCGCCAACAAAGGCAACCCGCTGCGTCCGCTGAACAAAGCCGCCTCCGGCGGCGAACTCGCCCGCATCAGCCTGTCGCTGCAGGTGGCCGCCAGCCGCTACACCCAAGTGCCGACGCTGATTTTCGACGAAGTCGATACCGGCGTCGGCGGCGGCGTGGCCGAAACCGTCGGCCGCGCCCTGCGCAGCCTCGGCGCCCGCCACCAGGTGCTGGCCGTTACCCACCTGCCCCAAGTGGCCGCCTGCGGCGAACAGCACTGGCAGGTCAGCAAACACGGTAAGGGCGGGCAGACCGTCAGCGAAATCCGCGTGCTCGAAGGCGACGCGCGCACCGCCGAAATCGCCCGCATGCTCGGCGGCGAAACCATCACCGACACCACCCGCGCCCACGCCGCCGAAATGCTGGCAATGGCGGCGCGGGATTAGGGTTTCAGCTTTTCAGGCTGCCTGAACCATGCCGATTAGGCAGCCTGAAAAGCCGTTTGACCGATACAAAATCAGCCTGAAAGACAACACCGTTTTTCAGGCTGCTTCGGACATTCGGGCAGCCTGAATGGTGCAGCGCAGTTGCGACGCCCAAACCCAATCCCGTCATTGCCCAACAGTCAAAACAGCAGCCTGAAAAGCAGCCGCAGAGCCGATTTTGAAAGCAGCCTGAAAGCATAGTTCGAACGGCACAAAGACTTCTTCAACGAACGCACGAAGAACTCCGAAACGGGCAAATCCCACTACACCCACCCAAGACTGTGCAAAGCGGCATTTGGAGTGTCATCACAGCATGAGAATAGCAAATAAGATTATATTTATTAAAGATTATTTCCCTACCTCTAGTGATGAGTAGCACCTTATTTGTTACTTATGCCCGAATCCAAGCGCCGAAAAGTTTTCAGGCTGCCTATCCGCGGTGGAATAGCAGCCTGAAAACCGTTTGACCGGTCTTGCCGCGCGTTACGCCCCGGCCGGCAGCCATACCGGCTCGGCTTCGAGTTCGACACCGAAGCGTTCTTTGACCGTGGCGCGCACTTCGTCGGACAGGCGGCGCACATCCTCGGCGGTGGCGCCGCCGCGGTTGACCAGCACCAGCGCCTGCCGCTCGTGCACCGCCGCGCCGCCGATCTGCCGCCCTTTGAGTCCGGCCTGCTCGATCAGCCAGCCGGCGGCCAGTTTCAGACTGCCGTCCGGCTGCGGGTAGTGCGGCATATCGGGATAACGCGCCAGCAGCGCGGCACCGGCGGCGGCATCGACCAGCGGGTTTTTGTAGAAACTGCCGGCATTGCCGGTTTGCGCGGGGTCGGGCAGTTTTTCGCGGCGGATGCGACACACGGCAGCGGCCACTTCGCGGGCGCTGGGCGCGGTTTTGCCCTCGGCGGCCAGAAGCGCATCGAGATTGCCGTAACCGAGCTTGGGCGTGAAGCGGCGGGAAAGGGCAAATGTAACCGCGCAAATCACATAGCAGCCTTTGCCCTCGCCTTTAAACAGGCTGTCGCGGTAGGCGAAGCGGCAGTCTACCTGCGTGAGTTCGACAAAACATCTCTGAGCCAAATCGTAGCAGCGCACGCTGTGAACCAGGTCTTTCACTTCCACGCCGTAAGCGCCGATATTCTGCACCGGCGCGGCGCCGACGGTGCCGGGTATCAGGCTCAGGTTTTCGGCACCGTACAGCTCCCGAGCAATCATCTCCTGCACAAAGTCGTGCCAGATTTCGCCCGCCTGCGCCTGCACCAACACGCGGCCGTCCTGCCGCTCGCCGATGATGCGGATGCCTTTATTCGCCATTTTGACCACCAGACCCGGATAGTCGCGCATAAACAGCACGTTGCTACCGCCGCCCAGCCACAGCACGGTGGCGGGGTCGAACTCGGGCAGATTGATAATTTCAGGCAGCTGGCTTTCGTTTTCCAGCGTGCAGAAGGCAGCGGCGCGGGCGCTCAGGCCGAAGGTGTGCAGCGGCTGCAGATCGTGGCGGGCGGATACGGCAATCATGGGCGGCATTTCCAATGCGGTGGACAAACAAAAAGATGCCGTTTCAGGCTGCCTGAAACGGCGGCGCGCATTGTACCGCCGACGGCCGATTCTGTTAAGATTGCGCCCTTTCCCCGCCACAGGTTTACCGATGAAAAAACTGCTTGTCCCGGCCTTATGCGCTCTACTCTCTTTTCCGGCTTTGGCCGCACCCAATGATGGCGAAATGATGGCGAAGAGAACGAACAGGAATGCCTGCAATCCTACCGCCGGCTGATTGCCTTGTCCGGCGGCCAGTTCTGCCACGAAGCGCAGCCCGAAATCGGCCGCTACTATAAGGAAACCGCGCTGTGGCTGGCGGTAAACGGCCCCGAAGGCGCGCGCTGCGCGGGCTATTTCGGCCGCGCCGGCCAAGACCCGCAATCGGCGTTCCGCCGCGAAATGGCCGCGGTGGAACAACAATACGGCGATGCGCCCGACAACGCCGCCACCCGATCCCGCCTGTGCCGCGAAACCAAAACCCGCCGCCTGCAGGCGCTTGATTATGCCGAAGCGCTGATGGCGCGCAGCTTCACCGAAAGACTGGCCGCCGAAATCGAGTCCGACAAACAGTCGTCCGAACCCCAAGGCGAAGCGCAAATCCGCCGGGAATTCGAGTGGCTTTACCAAAACTGGCGCAAACAAAGCGCCCAAGCCCACGCCGCCGAAGCCGGCCAAACCGTCCGCAAACCTTCTCGCAACAAAGGAAAGTCCAAATGAGAACGCCGATTCTGTCCGCCCTTGCCCTAAGCGCCGCCCTCTTCTCGGCACCGGCACCGGCCGCCGAAACCGCCGGCAGCAATGCCGAGTTGGAGCAAAGCTGCATCAAACTCTACGAGCGCAGTGTCCATTTCACCACCGGCCGCGCCTGCTATCCGCAGGGGTCGGCCAGCGCCAAATACTACAGCGACCTGTACATCATGCTGGTGGCTGCCGATCCGGAAATCGCGCAGCGCTGCGTGCAACACGATGCCGAGCTGGGAAAAAAACACCAGGCGGCCACTTTGTACGAATGGGTTGAAGCCGACTTTGAAAAACGCTATCCGATGCCCGATGCCAAAACCAGCGCCGCCAAACGCCAGCAGTATTGCCGCGACACCCAGCCGATGCGCGAAGAAGCGATAGCCCATGCCGAAGCGGCGGTGGCCAGACTGCTGCCGGCGATAATCAGCGAAGATGCCAAGCGCCAGCGGCAGGCAGGTGAAACCGTGAGCGAAGACGAAGTCCGCCGCCGGCAGCAAAAAGCTTTGCAGCAATGGGAGCGAGAGCGCGACGCCGCGCGTGCCGAAAAGCAGGATTGGAACCAGCCCGCCGCCAAGCGCAAACGCTAAACCGTTTTCAGGCTGCCTTTTTCAGCAAAAGGCAGCCTGAAAACCCATTTTAAGGAAGCGCCATGTACCGCCTCGCACGCATCTACGGCTTTCAGGCTGCCCCGGGCGAAGCCGCCGTCTTTCTCGACCGCCTTTATCCGCGCGGCATCCGCAAAGAAACCATGAGCCAATTCGTCTGGCTCAAAGACCTCACGCCCTCGGCCGCGCTGCGCGAGTGGTATCACCAAGACCCCGACAGCCGTTTTGCCGAATTTGCCCGCCGCTACCGCGCCGAACTGGCCGCGCCCGAGCGGCAGGCGGCGCTGGAAGAGCTGCGCCGCATCCATGCCGGACATCCCGCCACTGTGCTGTTAAGTGCCGTCAAAAATCCCGAACACTCCCATCTTTCGGTATTACGCGACTATCTGCTTTCACTCGAAGGCAGCCTGAAAAACGGGAGCGGCGCATGAGCTACTGCCGTTTTGCCAACAGCCTGCCCGCCGGCAGCAGCGACCCCAACAAACACTACCACGACCACGTTTACGGCTTTGCCGTGGCCGACGACAAGGAACTTTTCGAGCGGCTGGTGCTGGAAATCAACCAGGCCGGCCTGAGCTGGACGCTGATTCTGCGCAAGCAGCGCGCCTTTCAGGCTGCCTATCGCGGCTTTGACATCGCCGCCGTCGCCGCATTTGACGACCAAGACCGCGAGCGCCTGCTCGCCGATGCCGGCATCGTGCGCAACCGCCTGAAAATCAACGCCGCCATCCACAACGCCCGCCAAATCCTTGCCATCCAAGCCGAACACGGCTCCTTCAAAAACTGGCTCGACACCCACGCCGCCGCCGCGCCCGATTTGGACGGCTGGCTGAAAATCTTTAAAAAAACCTTCAAGTTCGTCGGCCGCGAAATCGTCAACGAATTTCTGATGAGCACCGGCTACCTGCCCGGCGCCCACGATGCCGACTGCCCGGTTGCCGCCCGCCTGGGCGGGCGCTGATCCGAAACGGCAGGGCAAAACCAAAGCAGCCTGAAAACCGCGAATACGGTTTTCAGGCTGCCTTACCTTTTTCAGGCTGCCTTTGTGGGTTTCGTTTACGGTTTCTGCCAATGTTGTCCGAACGTACCAATCCGGTTTTTTCAGGCTGCCTTGCGTCCGCCGAACACCTGCACCAGCAGCGCGGCCATCACCACAGCGGCGCCGGCCCAGTGCCAGCCGTTGAGCGGTTCGTGCAGGATCAGCGCGCCCAACAGCAGGGCGATAAACGGAATCAGCAGCGCCAGCGGGGTGATTTTGCCGGCGGGGTGGCGGGCAAGCAGGCTGCCCCAGCCGGAATAGCAGCCCAGGCTGGCCAGATAGCTGAGAAAGGCGACGCCGACCCAGCCGCGCCAGGTCATGCCGCCGATTTGCGCGGCGATGCCGTCCAGCCCGTACAGCAGCCAGGCAGTCAGCGCAAAGGCCGGCAGGGTAACGACATTGCCCCACACTACCAGCGACAGCGCCTGCACGCGGCCGATTTTCTTCACCAGCAGATTGCCCGCCGCCCAAGCCAGCGCGGCGGCCAGCGACAGCAGCATGCCGGTCATCGGCAATTCGCCCCGATATTGGCCGACGCCGATTAAGCCCAGCCCCGCCGCCGCCAGCAGCATCGCCGTCCAATGGTTGCCGCGCACCGGCTCGCGCCAGATCAGGGCGGCGATGATAACGGTGAAAAACACCTGCGCCTGATGCACTAGCGCCGCCAGCCCGGTGGGCATGCCGACGGCCAGCGCGCCAAACAGCAGGCTGAACTGGCCGAAGCTGATGGCCAGCCCGTAGGCGGCCAGCCAGTACCAGCGCACGGCGGGGCGTTTAATCAAAAACAGCGCGGGAAACAGCATCAGGGCAAAACGCAGCACGCCCAGCACCATCGGGCTGATTTCGGCCAACGTGAGTTTCATAAAATAAAAGCTGACGCCCCACAGGAAAATCACCGCAGCGGCAATCAGGGCGTCGGTTTTGTTTAAGGGGGTGTGGGCGGACATGGGCTTTCTCGGGCGGGGGGTAGGGGCTGTTTTCAAACCAATCCGGTTCGTGCAATATTTTTCAGGCTGCCTGCTGTGAGCCGCCGATGCTTTCAGGCTGCCTGCCGCAAGCGGCCGCAGGCAGCCTGAAAACCTTTGGGCGCGGCTATTTTAGCACCGGCCAATCGGCTATAATCCGCCGTTTTCAAATTTATCTTTTCTATTTCTTTACCTTCTTAGGCCTTTCACCATGCTCGACAAATACTCCCCCGCCGAAATCGAAACCAAACACTATCAAAACTGGGAAAAACAAGGCTATTTCGCCGCCAATTTCGCCCGCCCCGAAAGTTTCTCCATCCAGCTTCCCCCGCCCAACGTAACCGGCACGCTGCACATGGGGCACGCGTTTAACCAAACGATTATGGACGGCTTAACGCGCTACTACCGCATGAAAGGCCGCAACACCGCGTGGATTCCGGGCACCGACCACGCGGGCATCGCCACGCAGATTGTGGTGGAGCGCCAGCTCGCCGCCGAAGGCGTGTCGCGCCACGATTTGGGGCGTGAAAAATTCTTGGAAAAAGTGTGGGCGTGGAAAAACATTTCCGGCGGCACGATTACCCAACAGATGCGCCGCGTCGGCTGCTCGGCCGACTGGCAGCGCGAGTATTTCACGATGGACGACGTGCGCGCCGAGACGGTTACCGAAGTATTCGTGCGCCTGTTTGAGCAGGGCTTGATTTATCGCGGCAAGCGGCTGGTGAACTGGGATCCCGTGCTCGGCACAGCGGTATCCGATTTGGAAGTGGAAAGCGTGGAAGAAGACGGCTCGATGTGGCACATCCGCTATCCGCTGGTTGATGGTTCAGACGGCCTTATCGTCGCCACCACCCGCCCCGAAACCATGCTGGGCGACGTGGCCGTGGCCGTGCATCCCGAAGACGAACGCTACGCGCGTTTTATCGGCAAAGAGCTGGTATTGCCGCTCACCGGCCGCACCATTCCCGTGATTGCCGACGAATATGTGGAAAAAGACTTCGGCACGGGCTGCGTGAAAATCACCCCCGCGCACGATTTCAACGACTACGAAGTGGGCAAACGCCACGACACCAAACTGGTAAACGTGTTTGATTTAACAGCAAAAATCCTGAGCGATGCCGAAGTGTTCAACTACAAAGGCGAAGCGCAACTGGGTTTCAGGCTGCCTGAACAATACGCAGGCTTGGACCGCTTTGCCGCGCGCAAACAAATCGTTGCCGACCTGAAAGAACAGGGCTTTTTGCAGGAAATCAAACCGCACAAGCTGATGACGCCGAAAGGCGACCGTACAGGCTCAGTGATTGAACCGATGCTGACCAGCCAATGGTTTGTCGCCATGAATGCCAAGCCGCAGGGCATCGAGCCGAACAGCGAATACCGCGGCCTGAGTTTGGCGGAAAAGGCGAAAAAGGCGGTGGACAGCGGCGCGGTACGCTTCATCCCCGAAAACTGGGTCAATACCTATAACCAATGGATGAACAACATCCAAGACTGGTGTATCTCTCGCCAACTGTGGTGGGGGCATCAAATCCCCGCGTGGTACGACGAAGAAGGCAGGGTGTATGTGGCGCAGGACGAGTTCGGCGCGTATTGGGATGCCTTTGCCGCCCGCTACGAAGCACGCCAAAACGCAGGTATCGCGGACAACAGCGATTTGCGCCTGATGGCGGATTTTATCCGCGTGGTGCAGAAGCTGGAAAGTTTGGAACTGCCCGTTGATAATCTGCAAGCCGAGTTGGCGGAAGAAAAAGCCCGCGCGGTTAAGCAGGCACAGGTCGCAGGCATACGCCTCACGCGCGACGAGGACGTGCTGGACACATGGTTCTCCTCCGCGCTCGTGCCGTTCTCCACGCTCGGCTGGCCGTCTGAAA
>ERZ773077.726-NODE-726-length-24203-cov-8.434694_pt1 | contig 24203 bp, 20 predicted proteins | sample MGYA00580612_ERZ773077 | MGnify/ENA primary metagenome ERZ773077 (study PRJEB29015, sample SAMEA2737971) | human oral metagenome | biome: human oral; feature: human-associated habitat; material: dental | place: China | collected 2021 ...
GCGCTGAAGGTTTGTTGACCACGACGCAGGTCGTGGGCAACAAAACTTCAGTGAGAGTATGAGCCGCAGGGACGTACCGGTCCGCGGCGCGTCCAGCAACGAAGTCGTCTTTCACGGAACACGCTCCCACGACAAAGCCGTCTTCCGCAAGACGCACCGCCCCCTCAATGCAGCTTCAGCCGCCCCGACACCCGCGTCTGGAAAATCCGCGCCAGCGCCAGCAGTGCCGTCTTGCGCCAGCCCAGAATCACCTTGTGGTGCATCAGGTGCAGCGACATGTACATGTACTTCGCAATCAGCCCCTCGATGAAGAAATTCTTCCCGGCCAGACTGCCCATCAGGTTGCCCACCCCCTGATTGTCTCCCAGCGACACCAGTGACCCCGAGTCCCGGTACTCATAACTCTCATCGAACGGCTTGCCCGCATAGAGTGCCATGAAGCGTCGCGCCAGATAACGGGCCTGCTGGTGTGCCGCCTGCGCCCGCGCCGGCACGAACTTGCCATCGTGCCACGGACAGGCCGAACAGTCGCCCATCGCATAGACACCCTCGGCCGCCGTCTGCAGCCGGTCGTTGACCTCGAACTGGTTCAGCCGGTTGACCGGCAGCCCGAAACGCTGGTTGCGCTCGGTCGCCTTGATGCCTGCCGCCCAGACGATCACGTCGGCCGGCAGATCGCCCCGGCTGGTCTCCACCCGATTGGCATGGATGGCCTGCACCTTCGTGTCGGTCAGCACCGTGATGTGCTTGGCGCGCAGCGCATACATGGCCTGCAGCGAAACCTTCTCGGGCAGGCCGGCCAGCACCCGCGGCGCGCCTTCGACCAGCGTGATGTGCATGTGGAAATGCTGCTTGGAGCCGGTGGCCCCCTGAATCTCGTGATAGGCCTCCATCAGCTCGGCCGACAGCTCCACCCCCGTGGCACCGGCCCCCACGATCACCACATCGAGCTGCTTGCCTTGCGAATAGGCCGCCTTCGCGAACAGGGCCAGCAGGCGCTGCTGGAAATGCTGGGCATCGCGGGCGTTTTCCAGCACGAAGGCGTGTTCGGCCGCCCCGGGCGTACCGAAGAAATTGGAACCACTGCCCATGGCCAGCACGCAGTTGCCGAAGCTGATCGTCCGTTCGGGGATGATCTCCTCGCCGTGCTCGTCCTTCAGCGCGGCCAGCGTGAGCTTCTTGCCCTCCGGATCGAAGGCCACCAGCTCGCCCAGCATGAAGCTGAAGTGATTGTTGCGGCTGAGGATGCTGTAGGAAAGCCCCTCCTGCTGCGGGTTGAGCGTGCCCGCGGCCACCTCGTGCAGCGTGGGCTTCCAGATGTGAAAGTGCGAACGGTCCACCAGCAGCACCCGCTCCGGACCGATCCGGCGGCCAAAGGCGCGCCCCAGCCGCGACGCCAGTTCCAGACCGCCGGCACCTCCGCCGACGATCACGATTTCATAATGCATGAGATCCCTGTTCGTTGAGCGCGTGTCATGGCCTCAATTTCACCGAAACGAATGCGTCCATGACACACGCTGAAAGACCGGCCCCGGCGGCCAAGCCTGCCTCCATTATCGGCGAAGCGCCCGGCCCCGTGCCACCCGTGCACCGGCCATTTTCCCCGCCGACCGATATCCGACTACCATGTGCTGCTGGCCGTGCCGAACGTGCAGATTTTCGCCGGCTATCGCCCGTCCTCTTCGGTTTTCGTCCCTTCTTCTGCCCTGTTGCCATGAGCCGAGCCCGCCGCACCGAGACCCTCAACGCCGATTTCGTCGATGGCCATGCCCGCGACTGGGCCTTTGGTGTGCACGAGGCCTTCCGGGCACCGCTGGACATCAGTCTGGACACCCGCATGGACCGCGCCGCCAACGAGGCACTGGCCAAACAGCTGGGGCGCAGGCTGATGCCGGGCGAACGGGTGATGCGCACGGTCTGGACCCAAGGCAATCCACCTGCCTATGCGTTCTCGCGCGGGCAGCTGATGCACGAGCCGGCCGTCGTCCACACCCTGCCCTGGCAGGAGGCGCTGCCGCTGCTGCGCCGCTCGGTGATGGTGCTGGATGCCAAACCCGACGAAGGTGCCCTGCCCGAGGCGCTGGAAGAGGCCATCCGGGCAGATGATGAAGGCGACGATCCTGCGCTGGGCGCCGCCAGCGCAGCCGGGGCGCGAGTGGGCACGGGCACGGCAAAAGGACAAACCACCAGGGCAGCGGCCACGAACACATTGGAGGTCTCTGCCGCAACCGACCAGGCCGATTCAGACGAAGCAACCGGACACGGCACGCCCGATGCTGTGCACGACACACCCGCCCCTGCGCCCGGTACCGATACCAGCCCGGCCGGCTGGGTGGCCTTTGCGCTGTATCACTACGAAAACGGGCAGATCGCCCGGCGCGAGGAACACCGGCTGAGCCAGGCCGATTTCGTGAACCTGCTGCGGTACGGTCAGCGCTGACTCAATCGGCCGGGTCCGCTTCCTTTTCCACCACCGGTGCAGGTACCAGCCGGGGTGCCGGTCCGGCAAAGGTCGGCGGCAGGCCATCCTCGCCAGCGGCGCGGCGACGGAACAGCGCGGCCCGGGCCAGCAGCACCACGGTCACCGGCACGGTGATGGCCATGAACACCACCACCAGCCAGGCACGCAGCACCAGCGTCTGATAGGTGAGCGAGAAGAACAGCACAAGCGCTGCGCCCAGGCACCAGACAGCCAGCGTGGAAGCGAGCGCCAGCGGGTGCATGCGGGTGAAGAATTCGCGGATGCGCACCAGCCCCAGCGCGCCGGTCAGCGACAGAAAGCCGCTGATGACCAGCAGCACGCCGATCAGCACGTCGGCCCAAACCGGCAGGGCACCGCCAACCAGGGGAATCTGGCTCATTCAAGCACCTCCATTCGATGACCGCTCTGCGCAGCAGGAACCGGAGGACCGGCAATTGATGACCTCGTTGCGCGGCAGGAACCCGACCACTCTCACTCGATCACCTCACCACGCAGCAGGAACTTGGCCAGCGCCGATGACGACACGAAGCCGAACATCGAGATCAGCAGTGCCGATTCGAAGTAGGCGTCCGACGCGTAGACGATGCCGCTGGCCAGGATCATCAGCATGCCGTTGACGTAGAAGTAGTCCAGCGCCATCACCCGGTCCTGCGCCGTCGGCCCGCGGAACAGGCGCCAGATGGCCAGCGTCATGGCGGCCAGAAAGCAGCCCAGCGCAAAGAAGAGCGTGCCCGACAGCCACAGGCTCATTCGAAGATCTCCATCAGCAGCACCTCGTAACGCTCCCGGAACCAGGCTGCAAAGTCCTGGCCGGGCGGTACATGGAACACATGGAACAGCAGCCGGGTGCGGTCCATCGACAGTTCGGACCAGACGGTACCGGGCACGACGGCGGCAATCACGGCCAGCGCCGCCAGCGCGGCCGGCGACTTCAGCTGCAGCGGAATCACCACCCACTGCACCCGCGGTGGATGGCTGCCGTACAGCCAGACACGCCACGCCACCTGGAAGTTCGACTGCACCACATCGACGAACACCCGCCAGATCAGCCTCAGCACGGCGCCGGGCCGGCGGATGCGCACCCGCGTCGGGCGCAGCGACTGGGTCATCAGCGGCACCATCAGGGCCACCGCGATGCCCAGCGCCACCGTGCCCGGATGCACCGAGCCGTTCAGGATCAGCCACAGGGCCAGCAGCGACAGGCTCAGCCAGGGCGCAGGAATCAGTCCTCTCATGGCGCGTCTCTCCCGGCCGGGGCGTCACCCTTGCCTGCAGGCGTCGTGCCCGCGGCAGCAGGCGGCACTTCCCTGCCCGCAGGCATCACATTTGTACCCAACGGTGCCGCGCCTGCGCCCGAGGGGGACGCGCGTACCCCGGCATCCACCGGTGGCGCCACGGGCCCCATCTCCTCGTCACGCAGTTCCGGAATGCCCTGCTTCAGGATGCGATGAGTGATGTCCGGCGGCGGCAGCGGCCGGCTGCCCTGCACGGCCTGCACATAGGGGCGTGGATCCTTCAGGTCCAGGGCGGCGGCCTGCAGGTAACGGACCACCGGTTCGGCCCGCACGGTGAACAGCAGGCACAGCAGCACCAGCATGCCGATCGGCAGGCATTCGAGCACCTTCAGCTGCGGTACGGGGCGGTCGCGCGGCGTCCAGAACATGCGGATGCCGGTGCGCGACAGTGCCACCAGTGCCGACAGGCCGGCCAGAATGACCAGTGCCAGCAGCAGCCAGGCAGCCACGCTGACGGGCAGCGTCGAGAGCATCGGTCCGCTGACCGGGTTGACCAGCCCGGACAGGATCATGAACTTGCCGATGAAGCCCGACAGCGGCGGCATGCCGGTGAGCAGCAGCGTGCAGGCCATGAACGAGAAGCCCAGGAAGGCCACGGCCGCCGGAATGACCCGGCCGGTCAGCGCCAGCTGGTGTTCGTCGAGGTTGGTGTCGGGCGGCGGTTCGACCTCATCGAGGAAGAATGGCACCGGGTCGGCATCGTCCGGGTTGGGGAACTCGGTTTCCAGCAGCCGGCTGCGGTCGATCAGTTCGATCAGCAGGAACATCGCGCCGGCGGCCATGGTCGAGCTGAACAGGTAGTAGAGTGCCCCACCGGTGACGTGCGGCTGGTTGAAGCCGATGGCGGCCAGCAGCGTGCCGGAGGTCACCAGCACGCCGAAGCCGGTGATCCGCCCCAGTTGCCGGGTCTGCAGCAGCCCGAACATGCCGAAGGCAATGGTGGCCAGCCCGCCGCCGATCAGCCATTCCGAGCCCCAGCGCAGCATGCCCAGTTCGCCGGAAAAGCCCAGTGACCACAGCCGCAGGATGGCGTAGATGCCCACCTTGGTCATGATGGCAAAGAGCGCCGCCACGGGTGCACCGGCCGCCGAATAGGCCGGCACCAGCCAGAAGCCCATTGGCCAGATGGCGGCCTTGGTCAGGAAGGCCATGGCCAGGATGGCCACCGCGGCGTGCAGCAGCATCTGGTCGCCGGCAGCCACGGCCGGGATGCGGATGGCCAGGTCGGCCATGTTCAGTGTGCCGGTGACGCCATAGAGCATCGCCCCGCCGACCAGGAAGAACGAAGAAGCCACCAGGTTGATGGCAATGTAATGCAGGCCCGCCCCCACCCGCTGCCGTCCGGGCGCATGCAGCAGCAGCCCGTAGGAGGCCGCCAGCAGCACCTCGAAGAACACGAAGAGGTTGAACAGGTCACCGGTCAGGAAGGCGCCGTTGAGGCCCATCAGCTGGATCTGGAAGAGCGGATGGAAGTGCACGCCGATCCGCTCCCAGCGCGCCACGGCAAAGACGATGGCAGCGCTGGCCATCACGGCGGTGAGCAGCAGCATGGCCGACGACAGGCGGTCGAGCACCAGCACGATGCCGAACGGCACCTCCCAGTTGGCCGGCAGGTAGATGCCCAGCGTGCCGATGGAGGCCGCCGGCTGCCCGGGCGAGGCCGGGGCGGCCCCATGGTGCACCGACCAGGTCAGCAGGCTGGCCAGTGCCAGGTTGACCAGGCAGGCGCCCACGTTGATGCCGGCCAGCGTTTCGCGCTTCTGGTCGCCCAGCGCCAGCATCAGCGCGGCCGTCAGCATCGGCAGCAGCACCGGCGCAATGATCAGGTGGGGAGAGATCACGCCGATCATCGCTTACCGCTCCATCAGGTGAAAGGAGGTCACGCCGGTCATCGCTTGCCGCGCCATCAGGTGAAGGGAGATCACACCGGTCATCGCTTACCACTCCAGATCCGGGTTGCCGTCGACGTGGTCGGTGTCGGCCAGCCCGCGGGCCGCCAGCATCACCACCAGATACATGGCGGTCATGGCAAAGCCGATCACGATGGCGGTCAGCACCAGCGCCTGTGGCATCGGGTCGGCATAGTGATCGAGCGTGGCCGGCTGGCCCTCCACCAGCACCGGCGCGCTGTCGAGCGTGAGCCGCCCCATGCTGAAGATGAACAGGTTGACCCCATAGGACAGCAGCGACAGCCCCATGATCACCTGAAAGGTCCGCGGCCGCAGCAGCAGCCACACGCCCGAACCGCACAGCACCCCGATGGCACCGGCCAGAATCATTTCCATCTCGTGCTCCTTCAGGGGGTGTCGGTATCGCCACCCACGGCGGGGGGGCGGGTCGGGACCGACGGGTTCCGGGATGCGGCAGCGCCCCCCGGCCGCAGAACCGTCGCCGTGACCGTGGCCGGCCCCGGCCGCTGGATCAGGGTCTCGACCTCGCCCTGGTGACGCGCGTCACCCTCGGGGGCCGTCTGCCCGGCCTCATCGGAGGCGGGCCGGCGGGTACGGCGGATCGACTGGTGCGACAGGGCGGTGAGGATCAGCATCGTCGCGCCCACCACCACGGCAAACACGCCGATGTCGAAAATGGCGGCACTGGGCAGGTGGGTCTCGCCCAGCAGGCCCAGGTCCAGATGGCCGGTGTGCGTGGTCAGGAACGGATAGCCGAACAGCCAGGCGCCCAGTCCGCAGGAGATGGCGGTGAGCAGCCCGTAGGCGATCCAGCGCGGCGGCCGCAGCTTCATGTGCGACTCCACCCAGGCCGTGCCGGCCACGATGTACTGCAGGATGAAGCCGATGGCCACCACCAGCCCGGCAATGAAGCCTCCGCCCGGCTGGTTGTGACCGCGCAGCAGCAGGTACACCGCCACCACCAGCGCCAGCGGCTGCAGCAGCCGCACCAGCACGGCGGGCACCATCATGTAGCCCAGCGCCGTATCGGCTGCGGCCCGGGGGTTGACCAGATCGGTCACGATATCGGGCGGCAACCGCTGCTGGGACGGCAGCGCGCGCGTCTCGGCCGGCGGCCGGAAGCGCCGCAGCAGCGCATAGACGGTCAGCGCCACGGCCGACAGCACGGTGATCTCGCCCAGCGTGTCGTAGCCGCGGAAGTCCACCAGCATCACGTTCACCACATTGCGTCCACCCCCTTCGGGCAGCGCCTTCTCGATGAAGAACGGCGAGATGCTCTGGCCGAACGGGCGCGTCATCAGGGCCCACGACAGCAGTGCCATGCCCACGCCCACCACCGTGGCCAGCAGCAGGTCGCGTCCCCGGCGCATCCGCACCAGCAGCGGCGGACTGCGACGGTGCCCCGGCATGTCCTGGATGCGGCGCGGCAGCCAGCGCAGGCCCAGCAGGAAGAGCACCGAGGTCACCACCTCCACCGTGAGCTGGGTCAGCGCCAGATCGGGCGCCGAGAACCAGATGAAGGTGATGCAGGTGACCAGCCCGGCGGCGGCCATCATCATCAGGGCGGCCAGCCGGTGATACTTGGCCTGCCAGGCAGCACCCATCGCGCACAGCCCGCCCAGCGTCCACAGGCCCACGAAGATGGGCGACACCGGCAGCGTCGGGCGGGTGCCGGCCTCGGGCCGCTGCAGCGACAGGCTGGCGGCCACCAGCACCACGCCGACCAGCACGATCAGAAAGAGCTGCTGCTGCAGGCGGCGGGTGCCGAAGAGGACCAGCCCCCAGGCGCCCACCCGCCGCAGCGCGATCAGCCCCCGGGAGAACAGCACCTGCCCGTCGAAGGGACGCAGCCAGCGCGGACCGGCGTAGTCGCAGGTGCGGGTGGGTCTGCGCAGCAGCAGCCACAGCAGCGTGCCGCCCGCCATGGCGGCCAGGCTCATGGCCAGTGGCAGGTTCCAGCCATGCCAGAGGGCCAGGCTGTACGACGGCAGCTGCCCGCCCACCACCGGGCCGGCGGCGGCATTCAGGATGGGACCGATGATCGTGGCCGGCAGCACCCCCACCGCCAGGCAGAGCACCACCAGCAGTTCCACCGGCACCCGCATCCAGTGCACCGGCTCGTGCGGTTCACGCGGCAGGTCGGTGGCCAGGCGGCCAAAGAACACATCCACCGCAAAGCGCAGCGCATAGGTCACGCTGAACATGGCGGCCACCGTGGCCACCACCGGCAGGATCACGTCGATGGGCCGCGAAGTCTCCAGGCTCAGCGTGGCGGCAAAGAACATCTCCTTCGAGAGGAACCCGTTGAGCAGCGGCACGCCCGCCATGGCGGCACTGGCCACCAGGGCCAGCGCCCCGGTCACCGGCATCTTCCGGATCAGCCCCGAGAGCTTGCGGATGTCGCGGGTACCGGTCTCGTGATCGACGATGCCCGCCGCCATGAAGAGCGACGCCTTGAAGGTGGCGTGGTTGATGATGTGAAACACGGCCGCCACCGCGGCGGTGCGACTGTTCATGCCCAGCAGCAGCGTGATCAGCCCCAGATGGCTGATCGACGAATAGGCCAGCAGCCCCTTCAGGTCGGTCTGGAACATGGCGAGGAAGGCCCCCACCAGCAGCGAGGCCGCGCCGGCCCCGGACACCCAGAAGAACCATTCTTCGGTGCCCGAGAGCACCGGCCAGAGGCGCGCCAGCAGGAACACCCCCAGCTTCACCATCGTGGCCGAATGCAGGTAGGCCGACACCGGGGTGGGCGCCGCCATGGCCCGCGGCAGCCAGAAGAGAAACGGAAACTGGGCGCTCTTGGTCAGTGCGCCCAGCAGGATGCAGGCCAGAATGGGCTGGTAGAACGCATGCCGGCGAATGGCATCGCCACTGGCCAGCACATCGGCCAGCTGGTAGCTGCCCACCACGTGGCCGATCAGCAGCACGCCGGCAAACAGGGCCAGACCGCCCGCGCCCGTGACCAGCAGCGCCATCCGTGCGCCGCGGCGGGCATCGTCACGGTGGTGCCAGTAGCCGATCAGCAGAAAGGAATAGATGCTGGTCAGCTCCCAGAACACCACCAGCATGACCAGATTGCCCGACAGCACGACGCCGGTCATGGCGCCCATGAACGACATCAGGAAGGCAAAGAAGCGCGGCACCGGATCGGCCGGCGACATGTAGTAGCGCGCATACAGCACCACCAGCGCGCCGATGCCCAGCACCAGCATCGTGAAGAGCCAGGCCAGGCCATCCATGCGCAGCACCAGATCCAGCCCCAGACTGGGCAGCCAGCTGATGCGCTGCTCGATGATCTCGCCCCGGGCGATGGCCGGAAAATACAGGGCGGCCTGCACCAGCGCCGTCAGCGAGATCAGCCCTGCCGCCGTCGACTCCGCGTTGCGCGCGTTGGACGGCAGCATGACAGCGAACAGGCTGCCAAGCCAGGGCAGCAGAACCAGCAGGACGAGGGGCATGGACGGATCCCGGGGCCGGACACGCGACCCGGTGACGGTGCAGCGGTGGGGTTTTCCCCTGGTGGGGTGTTCCCCCGGTCAGGCATTTCCCTGATGGGGGATTTCCCCAGTTGGGGGTTTCCCTATTATGCGGCAAACCCTCGCCCATCTCCTCGCCAACGGTTGCCAAAAGCGCCGAAAAACAGGGAATCACCGTCTGGCCGGCAAAGCCGTGGCGCGTCTGCAACAGGCCGGATTCCGGCTGCCCCGCCGCCCTGCCCCGAGTGCGGGTGCAGACCCGTTCGTTCCCGCGCCCCCTCCGGCATACGGGACGGGGCCGCAGAGGGCCAGTGAGGCGCTCAGTTGAAGTGCACGTCCACCGGGTACTTCAGCTCGCGCAGGATCTGGCCGGGCAGCTCATAGGCCAGCGAGATGGTGGCATGCCCACCCACCACGGCCACGAACACCCAGACATCATAGGTCTGTCCGTTGATGACCTTGCGCTCGGGCCCACTGTCGCGCCGCATCTCCGGCGAACTCTTGCCGGTGTGTGCGGTGGTCTGGCCCGTGGCCGGATCGATGGGCAGCCGGATCTCGATGGCCTGTCCGACCACCAGCCGCGTTTCCGTGCCGGCGCCGGTGTCGTCCAGATAGACCCGCTCACGACGAAAACCGTCGTCGTCATGGTCGTGACCGCAGCCGGCCAGCAGCGCCCCCACGGCCAGCGTGGCCGTGCCGGCCAGCCATTGCCGCCGGCCCATGCCACCCCCCGCCGCCCGTGACCGGGAGGTCCCGGTGCCTTCTATGTTCGGGCCACTCACCGGATCCATCACGTTCAGACCATTCACCGAACCGATGGTCCCCTGACCAGGCTTCATTGCATTCATGCGCTATCTCCTTTCATGGGCATACGGGCGAACCGTGGTGATACGGGTGAACGGCCGCCACGCGCCCCTGTGAGTCAGCGGAACATGCTGCCATGCCACGGGCCGTCCCTTACTTCAGGCCATGGACAAATGCAACATTTCGTTTCTATCCCCGCAGGAATCATGGCCACGACAGGAAATTTTTGGCCTTTTTTCGTTGCCGTCATGCAGCGCAATGCGTAAACTGCAGCGGCGTGCTGAACGTTGATCAGGCAACGAACCGTTCGGGCGCCCTTTCCTTGCGTGCGCGTGCCGGGCCGCCGGATGATCTTCCGGCCATCACACCCCACGGAAACGGCCGGCACGACGGTTTTCCATCCACGTCTGAAGGAGACAACCAGATGAACAGGCACGACACACGCATTCCGGACCGGATCAGCCGCCGCCACGCCCTGCAGACACTGGGCGCCCTGGGGCTGGGCTCCCTGCTGGCCGCCTGCGGCTCGGGCGACACCCACGACGAACCCAGTCTGCCACGCATCATCTACACCGACGCCGATGCCGGCACCCGGTGCACCACCCACATGGCGCTCGGCCAGCTGCTGGAGCTGCGCCTGCGCATCGACAACCCCAACAGCACCAGCTTCTACCGGCAGCGGGGCTACAGCTGGCCCGAACTGCGCCGCGAGCAGGGCCCCGACCGGCGTGTCATCGGCGGCGTGACGTATGATGTCTGGTACTTCCGTGCCATCGTGAAGGGGCGCGCCACGCTGCACATGGAGATCAGCACGCCGGGCAGCGTCGAATCCATCCGCACCGTGGAATACAGAATGGAGGTATTCGAGACCCGCACCTGGGCCACGGATCCGTCCCGGGTCTGCTGATGCGCACGGCGCCGGCTGCCGCTTCCGGCAGCGGGCAGCAGGCAGGGGCGGCGAACACCGGACGGCGGGCAATGTGCCGTGAACGGCCGAATGCAGACAGGCCGGGGCACACGGCAGCCTGCGGTGCCAACCATGATCCGGCCGGGCGTGCAACCCCTGCCGCCCGTCATGGAAGCCTGCCCCGGAAAGTAGCGGCTTTCTGTAGACTTGAGGGGGTTTGGAATGCTTCGCCCCGTTCTCCCGATGGACAATCCCGCCAGCCTGCTCGCCGCCCTGCAGCACCGTCTCTACCACCAGACCCCGAACCGGCGGGGGCTGGCCGGCTTCTTCGTCAAGAGCCTGGCCGTGCTGCTGGCCGTCATCCGGGATCTGGCCTTCGGCCAGCTGACACTGCGCGCCACCAGCCTCGTCTACACCACGCTGCTGTCCATCGTGCCGATGCTGGCGCTGACCTTCTCGGTCTCCACGGCCTTTGGCGTACGGGGCCAGATCGAACCCGCCCTGGCGCGTTTCATGGAGCCGCTCGGTCCCCGAGGTCAGGAAATCACCACCAACATCATGAACTTCATCAACAACATGAATGTCGGGGTGTTGGGTTCGGTGGGGCTGGGCATGCTGCTGTTCACGGCCGTCTCCACCATCCTCAAGATCGAGGCGTCCATCAACACCATCTGGCACGTGAAGCAGATGCGCTCGATCTCGCAGCGCATCAGCGGCTACCTGTGCATCCTGCTGCTCGGGCCCATTCTGGTGTTCTCGGCGCTGGGGCTCAACGCCACCCTGGCCTCGTCGCACCTGGTGCAGATGATCATCAGCATCGAGCCTTTCGGCCACCTGGCCGTGCTGGCCGGCCGGCTGCTGCCCTATGTGCTGGTCATCCTGCTGTTCCTGTTCCTGTACCTGTTCATGCCCAATACGCGGGTGCGCTTCATGCCCGCACTGACCAGTGCGCTGGTAGCCGGGGTCTGCTGGCAGAGCGCCGGCTGGGGCTTTGCCCGTTTCGTGGCCGGTTCCAGCCAGTACACCGCCATCTATTCCAGCCTGGCCATCATCATCATCTTCATGATCTGGCTGTATGTCAGCTGGCTGGTGGTGCTGGTGGGCGCCAGCGTGGGCTTCTACATGCAGCACACCGAATGCCTGATGGCCAGCCCCGGCGAGGAGCCGCGGCTGTCGTCGCAGAGCCAGGACCAGCTGGCCCTGGCCATCATGCAGACACTGGGCGAACGCTACCTGCAGGGCAGTACGCCACTGCAGGCCGGAGAACTGGCCCAGCGCTTTCACACGCCCGGCTACGCCATCGACGCCATTCTGGAGGCGCTGGCCGCCCGGGGCATCGTCGTGCGCACCGACCGCACCGACCCGCCAGGCTGGATACCCGGGCGTGATCTGGGCAACATCACGCCCTGGCAGGTCCTGGAGGCCGTGCGTCACGCCGGCGAGATCCATCCACCGGACCCGGCTGCCGACGACACCATCCAGACCTTCTTCTACGCACAGGACCAGATGTCGGCCGTGCTGTCCACCATCAGCTTCCGCGACCTGCTGACCCGTCCCGCCGGCAGCCGTACCGTGCTGACCCCCAGCCTGGCCGGCGGTGGGGCCGGTGCAGTGGCAGCCAGCCTCCAGGCGGTGGCGGCTTCGGCCGCGCCTGTCCTGCCGCATGCGCAGGTCATGGGCGGTGTGGCTTTGCCCGATGAGGAACTGGGCGGGGGCGTCGGCCTGCGCAGCACGGCGCAGCGCCGGGCAGCCCTGCAGCAGCTCGAGCGCCAGGCCCAGCGTGAAGGCCGGCAGGCCACCCCGGCCGTCCGGGATCCGGGGGGCGACTGGGACGCCATCCCGACCGGTACGGGCCGCCTGTGTGCCACGGACGCCGCCGCCATGGCCTCCTTCCCGGCCGTGGCCGCCCCCTCACCGGCCACGGCTGCTGCCGCTTCGCCCGCGACCATGAACACGACCGCGGCTACGGCTACGACCGGGGCCAAGCCTACGACTACGACCGCGGCCACGACCATGGCTACGACCGCTGCCGCGACCACACCCACGGGCATGGCTACGACCACTGCCGCGACCACATCCACGAGCATGGCCTCCCCCTCGACATCCGGGCAGCGGTTTCCCTTCGTGGCCTCTCCGCTGTTCCACCCGGAAGGCAATGATGCACCGCTCACGGCAGACACCCCCGTGCCGGATGCCGGTGCCCTGGGCGACAAGGCCGGCGCCGATCCGGATGTCCCCGTCTTTGCCACCACGCTGAGCGACGAGGGCGAAACGCTCATCGCCGTACCCGTCACCGGCATCCTGCCCCCGCAGCGCGAGGAGGTACGCAAGACACCGCGCCCCGGCATCTCGCCGCGACGGCCTCCGGCCGATGCCCCCAGCCCGGGCAATGCCTGATGGACGGCCATGCGGGAAACGCCTCCGGGAGCCCCTGCAAAAGTCCTGCGGCACTTTGGCTTCCCTGAGCGCGCGTGACGGTACGGGCGACGGCCAGGGTCTCCGGGACGGCCAGGGCCTCCAGAAGCCCGAAGGACGGCGAAGGTTCCAGCCCGCACATGCCTTGAAGCCGTCCGGGTCCGCCCCCAGCTGTTCCGGACGGGTTTTACCCTGGGGATCACCCCGGGGAGCCTCCACCTCCTTCCGCGGGCGAAAGAGGCTCATCACCTTCCTGCGCCGGACGCCTGCTCCGGACGACGCCCTGCCCCTTTTTCGTCCCCCCTTTTCTGCCGAGATCCACTGTGCCCCCATTCGTCCAGGCTGTCCTGCTCGTCAACACCATCTTCTATCTGCTGCAGGCCAACTTCTATTACGAGAGCATGCGCTGGCTGGCCCTGTGGCCCGATCCGCTCATCACGCTCACCCATCCATGGCAGCTGCTCACCTACAGCGTGCTGCACGGCAGCTTCACGCACCTGCTGTTCAACATGTTTGCCATCTACATGTTCGGTTCGCGGGTCGAGCTGGTCTGGGGCGCCCGGCGTACCGCCATCGCCTATGGGCTGGCCGTGCTGTTCGGCGCACTGGCACAACTGCTCGTGGCCATGCTCATCCCCGGTCAGGGCGGTGCGCCGGTCATCGGGGCCTCGGCCGGCGTGTTCGGCATCCTGCTGGCCTATGCACTGCTCTTTCCACACGAGCGGGTCATGCTGCTGATTCCGCCCATTCCGCTGCCCGCCCGCGTGTTCGTGGCCATCTATGCCGCACTGGAACTCTGGTTCGGACTGACCGGCACGCAGGAGGGCGTGGCCCACTTTGCCCACCTGGGCGGCCTGCTGGGCGGCTGGATCGGCTACCGTTACATCCGGCGCTGAAGCACGGGCGGCACCTGGCGCCGAGGTTCTGGACACACCGCACCGAAGCCCCGCCACCCCATCACATGGCGTTGCAGTTCCGGCGTCAGATGGCGCCTTGTCAGCCAATGCCAGAACCGGCGCGGGGACGAATGAGCCCATGAAGCGCCCAGGCCGGCAAAGGCCCGACCCCCGGGCCTGCCTGCGAGAAGGAATGGCCCGGCCACAGGGTCACAAAACCAGGACACCCCCAACCACGAGGAGACACCATGCCCGATACATCGAATCCCGGCCTCACGACCGCTGGCCATCTCCATCCCCTGCTGCAGCGGCTCGGCATGTCCCTGCCCATCGTGCAGGCGCCCATGGCCGGCACGGCCACCCCGGCCCTGGCGGCCGCCGTCAGCAATGCCGGAGCCCTGGGCAACCTGGGGCTGGGCGCCAGCCCTGCGGACAGCGCCCGGGAACAGATCGGGGCCACCCGCAACCTGACCGGCCGCGCCTTCGGCGTCAATCTTTTCTGCCACCAGCCGGCCGCCCCGGACCCGGCAGCCGACCGGGCCTGGCTGCAGCACCTGGCCCCGCTGTTCGACGAATCGGGGCTGACACCGCCCGCCGAACTGCACGAGATCTACGGCAGTTTTCTGGATGACGACGCCATGCTGGCCGTGCTGCTGGAAACCCGGCCCGCGGTGGTGAGCTTTCATTTCGGGCTGCCCCGCCCGGCACAGATACAGGCACTGCACGAGGCGGGCATCTGCCTGATGGCCACCGCCACCACCCTGGAAGAGGCACAGGCCATCGAGGCTGCCGGGCTGGACGCCATCATCGCCCAGGGCATCGAGGCCGGTGGACACCGGGGTCGCTTCGATGCCATGACCGGGGTGAACACGCCCACCGATGAAGGGCTCGGCACGGCCGTACTGGTCCGGCTGCTGGTCCGTTTCACGCGGCTGCCGGTCATTGCGGCCGGCGGCATCATGGATGGCCAGGGCATACGGGCCATGCTCGGGCTGGGCGCCGTCGCGGCCCAGCTGGGCACGGCCTTCATCCTGTGCCCCGAGTCCGCCGCCGGTGCAGCGTACCGTGCCCGCCTGAAAGGCGCCGGCGCATTCCATACCCGGCTGACGGCCGCCATTTCCGGCCGCCCGGCCCGGGGCATCGCCAACCGGCTGATCGAGCGGGGCGACCTGCCCGGTGCGCCACGTCCGGCCGCCTATCCGCGCGCCTACGATGCCGCCAGACAGCTGCACGCCGCGGCCAGCGCCCGCGACGACCACACCCTGGCCGCCCACTGGGCCGGTCAGGGCGCCCCGCTGGCACGCGAGCTGCCCGCTGCGGAACTGGTGGCCTTGCTGGCACGGGAGCTGCAGGCCGCCTGAGCGCCGAACCGGATATCGGTACGGCATGCATCATCATGGCTTTGCGTCACCGGGCGGCATCACAGGCACAGCTCATGACAAGCGCGGGCGCCCATGGCCGCCCAGCCTGCCGCCGTGGGTGCCTGTCCCGGGTGCCCGCCCTATATCAGCGCGTGTCATGGACCCGGCCCCGCTCAGGACAGGCGGTTGCGGAACAGCCAGCCTGCCAGCGGCAGCGTGATGGCCGCCGTCACCACCAGGGGCACCAGCGCCGGCGCGATGTCGGCCAGCCCGGCTCCTTCCAGATAGACCTCGCGCGCGATCAGCACCCCGAAGCGCAGCGGATTGGCATACGTGGCCAGCTGCAGCACCTCCGGCATGTTGCGCACCGGCGTGATCATCCCCGACAGCAGCATCAGCGGCATGATCAGCAAAAAGGTGTAGAGCATGGCCTGCTGCATGGTCAGCGACAGCGCCGAAATCGACAGGCCCAGCCCCACGGCGGCCAGTGTGAACACCAGCAGCCCCGCATACAGCACGGCCACGGAACCCGCCATCGGAATCCCGAACCAGAAGCGGATGATCACCAGAATGACGCTGGACTGCAGCAGTCCGATCAGCACGGCCGGCACCGCCTTGCCCACCAGGATCTGCGCCGGCGACAGCGGCGTCACCAGCAGCTGGTCGAAGGTGCCCTGCTCGCGCTCGCGGGCCACCGACAGCGCCGCCAGCAGCAGCGTCTGTGTCAGGCTCAGGCTGGCCACCAGCGTGGGCATCAGTGACCAGCGCGAATCCAGATTGGGGTTGTACCAGGCGCGCGAGACCACCGTCACACTGCCCGCCGTGCTGCTGCCGGCTGCCTGCGCCCGCCGGGCGTTCCAGCTGGTCACGATGCTGCTCACATAGGCACCGGCCAGGCCCGCCGTCACCGTGTTGCGACCGTCCATGATCACCTGCACCGGGGCCGTCTGCCCCTGGGCCAGGCGCTGGGCGAAATCGGCCGGAATGCTCAACACGAAGAGCGCCTCGCCGTCGTCCACCACACCGGCGATCTGGCTGGTACTGGTCAGCGTGGCGGCCCGTTTGAAGAGCGGACTGCCCTCCACATGGCCCAGCAGCTGCACCGATTCGGCACTGTGGCTCTCATCCAGCACGGCAAATGGCGTGTCGTGCAGGTCGTAGGTAGCCACATAACCATACAGCAGCGCCTGCAGCAGCACCGGCACGAACAGGATGATCCGGTTGGCCGGCTCCTTGAACAGCGCCTGCAGCTCCTTGCGGATCAGCGCCAGGGTCTGGCGCCAGCTCATCATCCATCGATCCACCATCTGTCTCAGCCCAATCGTTTTCAGCCCAACCGTTTCTGCACCGTGCGCAGCGTGCCCCACAGCAGCAGCAGCGCATAGCCCAGCAGCGCCAGCAGACCCTGCCAGAGCGTCGGCCCGTGATTGCCCATCAGGAAGAGGCTCTTCATCAGCCCCATGAAGTGGGTGGCCGGCAGCGCATGCCCCACCGCCTGCACCACGGCCGGCGCATTGCGCAGGTCGAACACGAAGCCCGACAGCATCATCGACGGCAGGAAGCTGGTCAGCAGTGCCATCTGGCTGGCCTGGAACTGGTTGCGCGTACGCCCGGAAATGAACAGCCCGATCAGCAGCGACACGGTCAGGTACAGCATGCCGGCCAGCACGATCAGCGCCAGCGACCCGCGCATGGGCACCTCGAACAGGAAATGCGCCGCCAGCAGGCACATGGCCAGGTCGATGGCGCCCACCACCAGCCACGGCGCCAGCTTGGCCAGCACGATCTCCAGCGGCCGCACCGGTGTGACGAACAGCGACTCCAGCGTGCCGCGCTCCCACTCGCGCGCAATCAGCAGCGAGGTCAGAAAGGCGCCGATCATCGTCAGCACCATCACCAGCAGCCCCGGCACCAGAAACCACGTGCTCTCGCCCGCCTCGTTGAACCAGGTGCGCGACACCACCGACGCACTGCCCACCGTAGCAGCCGCCGCCTTGCCCGTGTCCAGCAGGGCGGCCCGGTCGGCCTGCTTCTGCGCATGCAGCGCCAGCGCACCGCTTATGTAACCCTCGATGGTGGATGCCTGGGTGGATTCCGAGCCGTTGACCAGCAGCTGCACCGGCGCCGTACCGGTCTGCAACTGCCGCGAGAAATCGGCCGGCACCTGCACGATGGCCTCGACCTCGTGGCGACGCATCAGCGCCTCGGCCTCGTGCAGGCTGTTGACCCATTGCGGCTGCATGTAGCGCGAGCCGCCGATGCCCTGCATCACGGCCTGTGCCTGCGGCGAGGCATCTTCCATCACCAGGGCCACCCGCACGTCCTTCACGTCGAAGGACATGCCGTAGCCAAACAGCAGGATCATCGTGACGGGCAGGGCCAGCCCCACCAGCAGATTGCTGCGGTCGCGCAGCATCTGGTGCGTTTCCTTCATCACCAGCGCACGCAGGCGCCGGAAAAAACCGCTCACGTCCATCTGCCCTCTCCTGCCGGCCCGTGCAGCACGCCGCTGCCGTCCCGCCTGCCCAGGTCTGGGGTTCCACCGCCCCCTTCACCCTGTTCCGGCGGCCTGTGGGCTCCCGCGGCAGCCTGCACCGTATCCCCGCGCGCCTGCTCGACGATGGCGATGAAGGCACTGTTCATGTCGTCGCCCGCAGCCCCGGCCTGCTCGCGCACCTGCTGCGGCGTACCCAGTGCCAGCATCCGGCCGGCATCCTGGATGGCCATGCGGTCGCAGTATTCGGCCTCCTCCATGAAGTGGGTGGTGATCACGATGGTCACACCACTTTCGGCCAGCGCCGTGATGGTGCGCCAGAAGGACCGGCGTGCCAGCGGATCGATTCCGCTGGTGGGCTCATCCAGAAACAGCACCTCCGGCTCGTGCACCAGCCCGGCTGCCATGGCCAGCCGCTGCCGGTAGCCGGCCGGCAACATGCCACTGATGGCCTCCGGTTCCAGCCCGAACTGCTGCATCACAGCCGTGACCCGCGCGCGCAGCCGCCGGCCATGCAGCCCATAGGCCGCGCCGTAGAATTCCAGGTTCTCGCGCACGCTCAGCGAGCCATAGAGTGAAAACTTCTGCGCCACATAGCCCAGCCGCGCCCGGGCCCGGCCCGGCGCCACCCGCAGGTTGTTGCCCGCCACCTCCAGCGTGCCACTGGTGGCCGGCAGCAGCCCGCACAGCATCCGAAAGGTGGTGGTCTTGCCCGCCCCGTTGGGCCCGAGCAGGCCAAAGATCTCCCCACGCCGCACCTCGAACGACGTGCTGGCCACCGCGGTGAAATCCCCGAAGCGACGAACCAGATCACGAACGAGAATGACGGGTTTTTCCGGTGTGATGACACCTGACCGGGTGGCATCTGCCCGAATCGCGGGAGATGCCTCTCCACCGGCCGGCCGAATCGCCGGGTACCCACGCCGGACAGTCATCGACCCGTCCTTCTGCATGGCCAGCCGCCCATGCTGGCCAGATGCAACCTCCGCAACCGCGGACGATCCGTTCTGCTCTGATGCAACCTCCGCCGGCGTGGACAATCCCTCCTTGCCAGATAGAGGCCCGGCCTGCGCCGCCTGCTGCTGTGCCTGCTCCCGCAGCAGCAGCATGAAGGCATCTTCCAGTTCGGCCGGACGCGGCCGGGCCACCGCGGGGGCCAGCAAAGCAGACAGGGCGGCGTCACCCGCCCCGTTCCGGACGGCATCACCATGCCCATTTCCTGCGCCATCGTCAGCCCACACTGCGCGTCCGGCCGCATCGCCAGCCCCATTCAACGCGGCATCACCCGCACCGCGCCCGGCCATGGATCCCGGCCGCACCGTGGCGCCGGGCTGTGGATAGCGGATGAAGCGTACGGCACCTCCCCGTGGCACGGCGTCCGCGATCAGCGCCGATGCATCGATCAGTCGCGCCTGCAGCATGCGCGCTGGCTCCCCGGGCGGAGGATCGGCCACGAAGGTCAGGCCATCGGCCCGATGGGCCAGTTCCGCCGGCGTTCCCTCGGCCAGCACCCGGCCCTGGCTCATCACGTGCACCCGGGCACAGCGTTCGGCCTCGTCCATGTAGGCCGTGTTGACCACCACGCTCAGCCGTTCATCCCGCACCAGCTGCAGCAGGATCTCCCACAGGTCACGACGCGACAGCGGGTCCACCCCCACGCTGGGCTCGTCCAGCAGCAGCAGGGCCGGAGAGCGCACCAGCGTGCAGGCCAGGCCCAGCTTCTGCTTCATCCCGCCCGAGAGCTTGCCGGCCGGACGCGCCGTGAAGCGGTCCATGTCCATCATCTTCAGCAGACGGGCAAAGCGTTCGTGCCGCTCGGCCTGTGGCACGCCATGCAGGTCCGCATAGAGATCGAGGTTCTCCTGCACGCTGAGGTCCTCGTACAGGCCGAAACGCTGGGGCATGTAGCTGATCTGGTCCTGCACCCGCTGCGGGTGCCGCGCCACGTCCACGCCCAGCACCTGCAGCTGGCCGGCATCGGGAACCATCAGCCCGGCCATCATGCGCATCAGTGTGGTCTTGCCGGCACCATCGGGACCGACCAGCGCCGTCATCTGGCCGCGCCGCACGCGCAGCGACACGGCATTCAGCGCCTGTACCGGCTGCCCATCCGGCCCGGTGAAAGCCTTGCACACGCCGGTGGCCACCACGCTGTCTTCCAGCGGTTCGGTATAGATGGTGCCCGTCATGCCCGTCATGGCTGCAGGCGCACCGTCACCGGCTGGCCCAGCCGCAGGTGATCATCCGGGTCGTCCACCTGCACATGCACCTCGTACACGAGGCTGGTGCGCAGTGACTCGCTCTGCACCGTTTTGGGCGTGAACTCGGCCACCGACGAGATGTAGCCCACCCGCCCCTGCAGCGACGTGCGGGCGCCCGACGGCCCGTCCACCATCAGCGTGGCATTTTGACCGGGATGCACCTTGCCCAGCAGTGGCTCGTCCACATAGATGCGTGCCCATTTGGGCGAGGTCAGGGCCAGCGCCAGCACTGGCCGCGACGCCGAGGCCATGTCGCCCGGCTCCAGCAGACGCGAGCGCACCACCGCATCCACCGGGGCCTGCAGCTCGCCCTGGGCGATCTGGTGCTGCAGCAGGGCCAGCTGGGCCCGCGCGGCCTGCACCTGCGCGCGGGCGCCATCGATTTCCTCGCTGCGCGTCCCCTCGCGCAGCAGCGCCAGCGCATCGCGACGCTCGCGCACCGTGGCCTCGGCCACCCGGGCCGCACTGCGTGCCCTGTCCACGTCCTGCACGCTCACGGCACCGGCACTGGACCTGACGATGGTCTGCAGCCGCTGCAGGTCACGCTGGGCCCGCTGCGCATCGGCCTGGGCAGCGGCCAGCCGGCTCTGCGCCTGGGCGATCTCGGCCGGACGGGCACCGTTCTGCAGGCGACGCAGATTCTCTTCCTGCACCTGCAGCTGGGCCTGCGCCTGGTCGGCCTGCAGCTGCAGCGTGCGCGTATCGAGCACCGCCAGCGGCTGGCCCACCTTCACACGGTCCCCCTCCTCCACGCGCACCTGCGCCACGCGACCACTGCCCTCGAAGGCCAGCGACACCTGTCGCACATCGATGTTGCCGTAGAAGACCGACGCCTGCTGCGGCGCGGGATACAGACGCTGCCAGCCAACCCAGCCCCCCACTGCCAACAGGGCCAGCACCACCACGATCAGGACAGCTTTCTTCATGCGATGACTCCAGTTTCGGCTAGTGACGTACCGCGCGCCACCCCGTTCGGGCTGGGGCAGACCGGACACCCTCGGCCCCGCCGGATGCGGTTTCGCGCATCCGTTATCACCATCATACATTAAATTTAAATTGAATTGAAACTATAATGCTGATGTGTGGCCGATGCTGATGTGTGGCTGGTGGCCGGCGGTTGACGTGTGGCCGCTGGATGACGTGCGACCGGTTGGCTGACATGCGGCGGGTGTATGACACATGGTGAGCCGCTGGACACATGCCCGGCCAGCGCGTGTCAAGGACACATTCGTCTCCATGCTGGGTCCCGGCCGTATGCTGACAAGACGCACCGTAATGACACGACCCGTGCAAATGGTGAACAATAACCATCATGAATGCCGTCACCTCTTCGCCCGTTCCGGCTTCACCCCCCGGTGCACCAGCCGCCGGCACGTCCGCCCCTGCAACCAGGCGGCGCCCTTCGCGGGGCCGCGCCGCGCCCCGCAGCTCCCGCTCCGACGGTGAGGCCACGCGTGCCCGCATCCTGCAGGCGGCCGGTGAACTGTTTGCCGCCCATGGCCTGTCCGGCACGACCAGCAAGGCGGTGGCCGCCCATGCCGGTGTGGACATGGCACTGATCAACTATCACTTCAAAAGCCGCGACGGACTGTATCAGGCGGTACTGGAAGAGGCGCACCGCCAGCTGATCTCGCTGGACACGCTGGCCACCATGGCAGCTGCCCCGCTGCCCGCCAGCGAGAAGATCCGCCTGCTGCTGGCCGGCCTCGTGGCCCAGGCTTTGGACCCCGACCCCCACTGGTACGTGCCGGTGCTGGCCGGTGCCCTCGTCACGCCCAGCGAACACACGCGCGAACTGCTGCTGCGGGTGGCAGGCCCCAAGCTGCAGATCGCCCGGCAGATACTCGCGCAGGAGCTGGGATGTGCCCCCGATCATCCCGCCACCGTGCGCTGTCTGATCAGCACCGGCGGCCCCTGCATCCTGATGCTGATCGGCGGCCGCAACCTGCCCGGCCCGCTGCAGGAGCTGCGGCAGATGCCGGCCGATGTCCTGACCGACCACCTGCACCGCTTTGCGATGGCCGGCATCGAGGCCATCCGGGCCACGCTCCCTTCGGCAACCCCGCAAACCTGATGCGCCGCCGCGCCCGCAAACTGACCGCACACAAAAACGGCCGATGCCGGTACCAAAGTACCCACATCGGCCCACATGAAACCTCACCGGCGTCTGCGCACGCCGGCCCGGTGCACGGGACTCACTCGGCCAGCAGCCTGTCCGCGCTCACCTTGTCGCCATAGACGGGTTTGAGGGTTTTTTCGTAGGCGGCCTTGAGGCGACCATCCTTCTTCAGCGTGGCCACTTCCTGGTCGACCCAGTCCTTGAGCGCCGTATCTCCCTTCTTCACGGCCGGGGCGATGAACTCGGGCTCGCCCAGTTCGCCGATGGCCACCACATAGCCCGGATTTTCCTTCGCCCAGGCCCACAGCAGCGCATTGTCATGCGCCAGCGCCACGCCACGGCCATCCTTGAGCGCATCGAAGGTCTCGGTGTTCTGGTCGAATTTCAGCAGCGCCTGCTCCGGGTATTTCTTGCTGAAATACGCATCGGCCGTCGTGCCCTTGTTGACCAGCAGCGTCTTGCCCTGCAGCTCGGCCACATCCTTGATGGGCGCCTTTTCGGGCGACACCACCCCCAGCGACACCTTCATGTAGGGCGCCGCAAAATCCACCACGCGGGCACGCTCCTTCGTCTGCGTGAAATTGGCCAGAATGATGTCCACCTTGCCGGATTTCAGGTATTCCACCCGGTTGGCTGCCTCGGTGATGACGAACTCCACCTTGTCGGGACTGCCCAGCAGATCCCTGGCAAAGGCTTTCGCAATTTCCACATCGAAGCCCTGGCTCTGGCCGTTGCTGTCGATGTAGCCGAACGGCGGCTTGTCGCCGAACACACCGATGCGGATGCGGTCGGCCGACCTGATCTGTGCCAGGCCGTCATCGGCCGCCATCGCCGCATTGCCCGACACCACGCCCACGGCCAGCAACGCAGCCAGCACGGCCGATCCAAAGCTGAATTTCATTTTTCCATTCTCCTTGCTGCTTCTGCGCAGCCGTCTTTGATGCAAATTCAGATCACGTAATCCATGCCGTTCAGGAACACCCGGGCCCGTTCGGTGCGCTGGGCGGCAAAGAATTCCGCCGGCGGCGCCTCCTCGACGATCCGCCCGCCGTCCATGAAGACGATCCGGTCGGCCACCTTCTCGGCAAAGCCCATCTCGTGCGTGACGATGATCATGCTCATCCCCTCGCGCGCCAGTTCCAGCACCACATCCAGCACCTCGCGCACCATCTCCGGATCGAGCGCCGCCGTGATCTCGTCCAGCAGAATGGCCGTGGGGTTCATGCACAGCGCCCGCACGATGGCAATGCGCTGCTTCTGTCCGCCCGACAGTTCACGCGGCCAGGCCTGCTTGCGCGCCAGCAGCCCCACCCGCTCCAGCAGCCGGTCCGCTTCGGCCTCGGCCTCGGCACGGTCACGCTTCTGCACCTTCAGCGGCCCCAGCAGAATGTTGTCGATGACGTTCATGTGGGCAAAGAGTTCATAGCTCTGGAACACCATGCCCACCTTCTGGCGCACCTGGTCCCACGACACGTCGCGCCCGAAGACGCCCACACCCGCCATGCTGATCTCGCCGCCCTGGATCGGTTCCAGGCCGTTGATGGTCCGCAGCAGCGTGCTCTTGCCGCAGCCCGACGGCCCCAGGATCACCACCACTTCGCCCCGGTGCAGCGTCAGATCGATGCCATGCAGCGCCACGACCTCGCCATAGCGCTTGTGCACGCCATGCAGCGTCAGCAGTGCCTCACCGGATTCATTGCCCGCGGATTCATTGCCCGGCGTGGCGCGATGCGTTTCTTCCTCGTGCCTCATCCTTCACGTTCTCCCGTCCCGTTCCTGC
>ERZ773077.727-NODE-727-length-24179-cov-11.070221_pt1 | contig 24179 bp, 21 predicted proteins | sample MGYA00580612_ERZ773077 | MGnify/ENA primary metagenome ERZ773077 (study PRJEB29015, sample SAMEA2737971) | human oral metagenome | biome: human oral; feature: human-associated habitat; material: dental | place: China | collected 2021 ...
ACCACGGTGCGACCCGCACCGCGCTCGTCACCGGTGCTTCCTCCGGCATCGGCGAGGCGACCGCCCTCAAACTCGCCACTGAAGGCGCAAAACTCGTCCTCGGCGCACGCCGTGAAGACAAACTCAAAGCCATCGCCGCGCACATCAAAGCAGGCGGCGGCGAAGCCGTGTACCGCGTGACCGACGTCACCCGCCCCAAAGACAGCGCCGCGCTGGTGGCGCTCGCCAAAAGCACCTTCGGCAAAATCGACGCCATCTTCCTAAACGCCGGACTCATGCCGAACTCACCGCTCGCCGCGCTGGAGACCGCTAACTGGAACGCGATGATAGACGTGAACATCAAAGGCGTCTTGCACGGCGTCGCCGCCGTCCTGCCCGATTTCACCGCGCAAAAATCCGGCCACATCATCACCACCTCGTCCGTCGCCGGACTGAAAGCCTACCCCGGTGCGGCGGTGTACTGCGGCACCAAATGGGCGGTCAAAGCCATCATGGAAGCGCTGCGCATGGAATCGGCACAAGCGGGCAGCAACATCCGCACCGCCACCATCTACCCGGCTGCCGTGCAGGGGCAGCAGGCACCGGCCGAGCTGATTGCCGCCATCGGGGCGGCCGAATCCCGGCAGGAGTGCGACGTGCTGCTGGTGGTGCGGGGCGGCGGATCGTTCGAGGATCTGGACGCTTTCAACCATGAAGGGCTGGTGCGCCGGCTGGCTGGTTGCAGTCTGCCGGTGGTGAGCGGGGTAGGGCACGAATCCGATTTCACGCTCACCGATTTCGTGGCCGACGTGCGGGCACCCACTCCGACCGCGGCGGCCGAGCTGGTCAGCCCCGATCGCCGGCAGGCCCTGCAGCAGCTGGCGCATCGTGGGCACCGTCTGGCCGCGGGCATGCAGCACCAGCTCGAACGGCTGGCCCAGCGGCTTGATATGGCCGAGCGCCTGCTGCGTTCGCCCGGGCAGCAGCTGCAGGTCCGCCACCAGCGGCTGGCGCAGCTGGCCGGACGGCTGTCGCAGGCCATGACGTGCCGGCTGCCATCACCGCAGCAGCGCCTCGAACGGCAGACCGAGCGCCTGCAGCGCAGCATGACGACCTGTCTGGCAGACAGCCGGAACCGGCTGCAGCGGGGTGAGACCCTGCTGCGCGCGCCGCAGGCCGGGCCGGCCGCCTTTCGCCTGCAGCGCGCCGAAGAACGGCTGGCGCAGGCAGCCGGCCTGAACTGGCAGCGTGCCGCGCAGCGGCTGGACCGGGCCGAGACGAGCCTGGGACTGATCAGCCCGCTGGCCGTGCTGGGACGGGGCTACGCCATCGTGCGCGACGAAAAAGGGCAGTTGCTGGCCTCGGCTGCCGACGCAGCCACCGGCCAGCCGCTGGACGTGCAGCTCAGGGATGGCCGGCTGGCCGTGACGGTCGATGCCGTGCGGCCTGCGTGACACCGTTTATAACGGTGTGCCGGGTTGAACTGTGGGAACATGCGCCCATCTGCCGGTTATCGTGATTTTTGCCACAGGGCAATACCGCCTGTCGTGCCACACTGACCGGCTGTCTGCCGGTTGCGTCGGGCAACGGGCAGTCCGGGCGGTCTGTGCCGTACCGCCTTCCTTATCTTCCGGCAGCTGCGCTGCCCTTCATTTCAGAGGAACACCCGCATGGCTCTCATCCAGATGTTCATCGTTGGCCTGATCATCGGCCTGCTCGCCCGCGCCATCATGCCCGGTACCCAGAAGCTGGGCTGGATCATGACGGCCATTCTCGGTATCGTCGGCTCGGCCGTGGCCAACTTCGTGGGCGGTGCCATGCACTTCTATCAGCCGGGCGAAACCGCCGGCTGGATCGCCTCGGTCATCGGCGCCATCGTGGTGCTGGCGGTGTACGGCAAGATCAAGAGCTGAGGCGCTGCCCTGAGCGTGTCAGGCAAACTCTGACATGCGTTGCTGTCCGGCTGCCCTGTCCACGTTTCGGGGCGGGCTGGACAGTGCCGGGCGCCCTGTTTGCATGGTCTGGGTGTGCGCAGGCATGGAGAGGGCTTCGTATACGTCCGGAGTTCGTATGTACGGGCTGTTCGCCGTGTGACTCCGGCTCCCGGTTCGCAATATATCGGTGGGCTCAGTGCTGGCCCGCCACCCCTTCGATCACATCACCGATCCCCACCCCATGCTGGCCGAACCAGCCCTGGTTCATCTCCAGCGCCCGCGACACCGGCCCCGGCGGGCAATGGCTGTATTCATGCCGGGGCTGCATGTCGGCCAGGCTGATGATCCGCCCCCTGTCGTCCAGAAACGCCAGCGACAGCGGGATCAGCGTGTTCTTCATCCAGAAACAGTAAAGCGCGGGCTGCTCGAACACGAACAGCATGCCGTGATCGGCCGGCATGTCCGTGCGGTACATCAGCCCCTGCTCCCGCTGGGCATCGGTGCTGGCCACCTCGGCCTCGATGGCGTGCCCGCGCACCTTCAGGGTCCGGACGGGAAGGGCGTTTTCGTCCTGCTGGCGGTTTTTGTCTGGCTGCCCGGTGGTATTCGCCTGATTGCTGGAGCCTGCCTGATCACTGGCATGTGCGCAGACACCCAGCGGTGCAATGGCAATGGCAAGGGCGACGGGCAGAAGGCGAGCGTGCAGGGACATGGTGGCGAACAGACGCTAGGATCACGGGAGATGGCGTGCATTGTAGGTAACTTCATGCGTGCCGTGTGCCTGGGCCGCGTGTCCGGTGTCACGGGCGGGGTGTCGTGGATCCCAGCCAGACGGCTGTGATGTGGGGCAGGTTGTGTACTGTCCGGTAACGGCTGAAGGGCGTCCCCGGATACGGTGAGCTTCCCGTGTATGTGCGGCCCCGTGGGTGACGGACCCTATGCAGGTGCCGGCATGTGCGGACGCAAACTGCAGGTCGCACGGTGGTCTGGTCGACCCTTCCGGCGGGGCGTCCCATCGGTACTTACCCTGACACGGCCCATTTCGGCCGTCTGCGGGCGGATTGGCCCGCCCGGGCGCTGGCATAATCCCCACTTCCACGGGGGCCTTTCGCCCGGGGGATGCGGTACCTGCGTCCGGTGCCGGGCTGCTGCCCTGCCGGCCGGCGGGTGGTTCCTCCAGGCGGACGGTTCGTTCGGGGCAGGGGGCGTGCGGCTTCCTGCCGGCACCGGTGCAGACGAGTGTCTGCGGCTCCGGCGCCATCCGCCCCCAGCCGTTTCACCCGGCCGGGGTTTCCGGCCCGGCTGGTTGCGGCCCGACAGGGCCGTGCCGGTCGCTGGCATCCCGGTCCACCCACACAGGTTCTCGCCATGTACAAACACATCAAGGTCCCCGCCGAGGGGCAGAAGATCACCGTCAATCCGGATTTCTCGCTCAACGTGCCGGACAATCCGGTCGTGCCGTACATCGAGGGGGACGGTACCGGTTTCGACATCACCCCGGTCATGCTGAAGGTGGTGGATGCCGCCGTCCAGAAAGCCTATGGCGGCAAGCGCAAAATCCACTGGATGGAAATCTACGCCGGCGAAAAGGCCACGAAGGTCTATGGGCCGGACGTCTGGCTGCCCGACGAGACGCTCGACGCGCTGCGTGACTACGTGGTGTCCATCAAGGGTCCGCTGACCACTCCGGTCGGTGGTGGCATCCGTTCGCTGAACGTGGCCCTGCGCCAGCAGCTGGACCTGTATGTCTGTCTGCGGCCGGTTCAGTATTTCGATGGTGTGCCCTCGCCGGTGCGCGAGCCGCACAAGACCGACATGGTCATCTTCCGCGAGAACTCGGAAGACATCTACGCCGGTATCGAGTACGAAGCCCTGTCCGACAAGGCGAAAAAGCTCATCGACTTCCTGCAGGAGGAGCTGGGCGTCACCAAGATCCGCTTCCCCGAAACCTCCGGCATCGGCATCAAGCCGGTCTCGAAAGAGGGCACCGAGCGCCTGGTGCGCAAGGCCATCCAGTATGCCATCGACAACGACAGGCCGTCGGTTACGCTGGTGCACAAGGGCAACATCATGAAGTTCACCGAAGGTGCCTTCCGTGACTGGGGCTATGCACTGGCGAAGAACGAGTTCGGTGCCGAGCTGCTCGACGGCGGCCCCTGGATGAAGCTGAAGAACCCCAAAACGGGCAAGGACATCATCATCAAGGACGTGATCGCCGACGCCTTCCTGCAGCAGATCCTGCTGCGCCCGGCCGAGTACAGCGTCATTGCCACGCTGAACCTGAATGGCGACTACATCTCCGACGCGCTGGCAGCCCAGGTGGGCGGCATTGGCATCGCCCCGGGTGCCAACCTGTCGGATTCGGTGGCCATGTTCGAGGCCACCCACGGCACGGCGCCGAAGTACGCCGGCAAGGACTACGTGAACCCCGGTTCCGAAATCCTCTCCGCCGAGATGATGCTGCGCCACATGGGCTGGACCGAAGCGGCCGACCTGATCATCTCCTCGATGAAGAAGGCCATTGCCAGCAAGAAGGTCACCTATGACTTCGCCCGCCTGCTGCCGGATGCCGAACAGGTCTCGTGCTCGGGCTTCGGTCAGGTGATGATCGACAACATGTGAGGTACCGTCATGTCTGCAACGGGCCGGCGGCGTGACCTGCTTCCGGTCCGTGCAGCACGTCGATGGGTGGGCACCGCGGGTGCGCCCATGGGCACGGATGCTCATGCAGCGGGCGTGACGGCGTGGATGATGCTGTCACGCCTTTTTTGAATGTGGGCGGCTCAGTCCGTGCGCTTTGCTGGCCGCAGCCGGTGGGTCGGGGGGTGAGCGTCCTGGGGCTATCTGGTCAGGCGGATGACCGATGGATCTGCCAGAGCGTGGTCACGGAGACGGCCTTCGGTCAGCTCAGCCCTGCGCCGGCTCCAGCCAGGCCATCGCCTCGATCTTGTGCCCATCCAGATCGCGCACGAAGCAGCCGTAATACTGCTCGCCATAGTGCGGCCGTTTGCCCGGTGCGCCCTCATCCTTCGCCCCGGCGGCCAGTGCCGCACGGTAGAAGGCATCCACCTCATCCGTCGTCGCTGCGTAGAAGGCCACATGCACACCGTTGGCCGTTTCCGCCGGCTTGCCGTCACAGGGTGCCTGAATCCAGAACTCCGGATAGGCCCGCCCGAAGGCCACGGCCGGCACCTCGGCGCTCAGGTCCAGAAAGCGCTGGATACCGAGCGCGCCCAGCACCTGGTCATAGAAAGCAACGGCCTTCTCGAACTGGTTGGTGCCCAGGGAGACGTGGGAGAGGATGCTGGGGTTGGGGGCGCTGCCGGGCATGGCGCTTTCTCCTTTGGTTGTTGACAATACCGGTCCATTGTCCCACGAACGAAAACGCTCCCGGTGCATGGCTGAGCACTGCACGGGGGCGTTTCAGTGCGTCTCATGAATCTCCCCTCCCTAAAGACCTGGATCGGCACCGTCTACTGGCAGCAGGCCCTGCTGGGCGGGCCGGCCCTGCTGGCCGTGCTGGCGCTGAGCCTGAGCTGGGAGCCACACGTGGCGGTGGTCACCACGGCCTCGGCCTTCACCATTGCCTTCGGTGCCGCCCATGCGCTGCCCGGCCGGCGCTGGTGGCCGATGATCGTCACCTGTCTGGGCATGGCGTCGGCCACGGTGCTGGGGTCGGTAGCGGCCGAAGAGGCCTGGGCCCTGTTTGCGCTGGCCGGGATTCTCACCGCCTGCTGCGCGGCGCTCAGCGCCTGGAATGGCGACTGGTGGTGGGTGGACCTGCAGGTGGTCTGTGCCTTTCTGGTGGCCAGCTATTTTCCGGGCAGCTTCGACGTGGGGCTGGAACGGGCCGTGCTGGTGGTAACCGGAGGTGGTGCGCAGATCATCTTCACACTGCTGACCGCGCTCCTGTGGCCGGCCTTTGCGGCCGCGCTGCCTTCGCCACCGCTGCAGGTGTTCCAGCAACAGGCGCAGCTGCGCCGCTACGCACTGACGGCAGCCGCGGCGGTGGTGCTGTCGCTGGCGCTGGCCCGGGGCGTGTCGCTGCACAACGACTACTGGGCCTCCATTGCGGCGCTGATGGTGCTGCGTCCGGGCCTGCACGATACCCGCACACGCTACCTGCGCCGGCTGACCGGCACGCTGGTGGGCTGTGTGGCCACCATGTTCATCATCGGCTGGGCGCACGATGCCACTGGCTGGCTGGTGGTGTTCACGACCCTGGCGGCGTCGGCCGCCTTTTCCACGCAGAAGGCGCACTATGGCCTGTTCACCTGCCTGATGTCGGCCACCATCATCTTCATGCAGGCCATTGGCCATGGCGATCCGCTGGCGGCCACCGAGCACCGCATCGAGGCCACGCTGCTGGGCGGCAGTGTGGCGCTGGTGCTGGGCATGCTGCTGTCGCTGACCGAACGCTTCCTCGAAAACGGCGCATTTGGCGCGTATCAGGGGGTTTTTCGTCCCCGCGGGGACGACTGAGTCCATGACACGCCCCTGAGTCCATGGCACGTGTCAGGCGCCTTTCGCGCTGATGGTCGATGGTAGGCAGTCCATGCTGTTCCGTTACGCCCAGTGCTTCTTCTTCGACGTGTGCCCGATGCCCGGGTTGAAGCTGTTGGTCGGGTCCAGCTGCCGGTAGAAGCGCTGCAGCGAGGGTTTGGCGTGGTAGAGGTGCCCTACGTTGTGCTCGGCCGGGTACTGGGCGCCGCGGTCGTCCAGCAGCTTCAGCATGTCGGCTTCCAGTGCCATCCAGTCATTGCCCTTCCTGACGATGTAGTCCTGATGGAACACATGGCACATGAAGTGGCCGTAGTACAGCTTGTGGCTGATGCGGCTGTCGATGCTTGCTGGCAGCTGCTCGAACCAGTCCGGATCGTTGCGGCGCAGTGCCACGTCCAGCGCCAGAATCTCTTCCACCGTGTCGTCGTGCACGGCCCGGTAGCGTACGGCCGCCGAGGCCACCGCAAAGCGGTGCAGCATGGCGGCCTGCGTCTCGGTGGCATTGCATTCGAACCAGCCACCACGCCCGGCAGGTGGCGGTGTCATGTTCCTGACAGGCGGAGAGACGCCCGCAGCATCGTGTGCTTCCGTGTGGTGTTTCGGTGGGTCACTGACGGGTGCCTCGTGTTCTGCAGCATGATGCGCACCCGTACCCGTACCCGCAGCCGCACCTGTACCTGTACCTGTACCCGCAGTGCCCGGTGCCGTACCGAAATACGCCGTCAGATACTGCCGCGCCTCTTCCACGCCCTCGCCACCCATCTTCAGGATCAGGTGATGCTCGTACCGGTCGCGCCAGTCGCGCAGCCGCTGCGGCAGGTGCTGTGGCAGCAGCCGGGCAAAGACCTGCAGCGCCTTGTCGGCAAAGTGTGCGGGCAGGAAGGGCAGTTTTTTCGCCAGCCGGTCCACCCGTGCCTTGAAGGCAAACAGCGCCGGCAGCCGGTGTGTGCCCAGCTTTTTGATCACCCAGAAGGTGTCCTTGCCATAAACAGCAGCAATATCGAAGGCGTCGCGATGAATGTATTCGCCGGAAATGGGTAGTGACTGGAAATGTGCCAGCATGTGGCGGCGCAGGTCGTTCAGGACGTGCGTGTCGTTGGTGCCGATGTAGAACACCGCCGTCTGCTTTTCCAGCGGGAAGGTGTCGAGCCGCACGGCAAACACGCCCAGCCGGCCGGCGCTGCCCGAGGCTTCGTAGTGACGGGCCGGATCGGCATTGAAGCGGGCCGGGGTGTCGGCATCCACCTGCCGCACGTGATGACAGTAGGCGTGATCATGCCCCTTGCCGCAGCCCAGCAGCACATCGCGCGGGGTGTAGCGGCCTTCCTGCAGATTGGTCAGGATTTCTTCCGGCGTGTCGCCCAGCGCAATGCCCAGGTGATTGACCAGCTGCAGCTCGCCGCTGGCATCGAGCTGTGCGTACAGCGCCATCTCTGTGTAGGCTGGGCCCCGCTGCACCAGTGCGCCGCCCGAGTTGTTGCAGATGCCCCCGATCACCGAAGCACCGATGCAGGACGAGCCGATCACCGAATGTGGCTCGCGTCCGTGCTTCTTCAGCAGCACTTCCAGTGCGTTCAGCGTGGAGCCGGGCAGACAGACCACCTGTTCCGCCCGGTTGAGCAGCTGGATGCCGTCCATGCGCAGGGTGTTGATGATGACGATGTCGCGTTCGTAATCGTCTCCGCTGGGGGTGGAACCGCCGGTCAGCCCCGTGTTGGCGGCCTGGCTGATGATGATGGCATCGCCTGCCACACAGACCTGCAGTACCCGCCAGTATTCGAGCAGTGTGCCCGGCTGCACCACCGCCAGCGCCTTGCCACTGCCGAAACGGTAGCCGGTGCGGAAGGGTTCGGTGCGTGCAGGGTCGGTGAGTACGTGCTGGGTGCCGACCACCTGCTGCAGGCTGGTCACGAGAGTGGCGGAAAGACGGGACGACATGACGACGGGCAATGACGGATTGAACGGGCCAGACAGAAGAAGCCAGACAGAAAAGGCCAGAACGGGCCAAACAGGCTATTTTGCCGCTTTTTGGCGCTCCTTCGCCAATGCGCGACGCCGCTCGACGACAACCAGCGCCAGATAGACGCCCCAGGCAGCCAGGGTCAGATGCCCCACCCAGCTCACCAGCCCCAGCGCCAGCCCCTGCAGCCGGATGGCCGGCACCAGGGCGAGCGCCAGCAGCCCCCAGCCCGCCAGACGCAGCCACCGGGTGGCGACCGCGGACAGGGAATGCCCCAGCAGGTCTTCCTGGTGCCGCTCCATGGCCAGCATCAGGGCCACGAATGCCGGCAGCGTCAGCGCTAGCAGCAGCAGGTGGGCGAGGGCGTGGGTGGACAGGGTCATGACTCTGGTGCTCCGGCCGGCGTGCAGGCGTGTGTGGTGGTGGCCTCCGGTCCGGTGCCGGCGACCGCCGTTCCCGTGCCAGCTTTTGCCGCGGAGGAGGGTGCAGGCCTGCTATCTGTCTCTGCCTTTTTGCCGGCCTCTGCCGTGGTGACGGGGGCAGCTTCCCTGCGGGTCGTTGTCCGGGCAGCCGCCGGCGCTTTTCTGGCCGGTTTGGCCTTCGGCCGGAACCGGGCCGTTCGCCAGGCCAGGCTGCCCATCAGCGCAGCAAGTGTCAGCAGCCCCAGATCCATCGTCACGAAGGTCCAGTCCCCCTGCCGCAGGCTGGGCAGCAGTCCCCGCGTGGAGGTGAGCGCGTTCAGCACGGGGGTCAGTGCCAGCAGCCCGGCACAGCCTGCCAGCAGTTCGATCCAGGCCCGTCGGGCCGGTCGCAGGCAGGCATACAGCGCCGCCAGCGCCCAGACGCCAAAGAACACCGCGATCTCCGCCTCGGCACGCCCGCCGATGGCCGCCACCAGACGGTCCAGTCCGTGGATGGTGCCCTCTGCCAGGGGGGGCACCTCCGCTGCTGCCCTGGCCCGCATCAGCCGGCAGCAGCCGGTTGCCCCACAGAAAGGCCGTCATCGCCAGTGGCAGCCCGGCGATGGTGGCGATGTTGAGCCGCTCCACCAGCCGGAAGCCAAAGTACGGGCGGTCCGGATCGGGCAGCTTCCCCCGACGCTTGACCGTCCACAGCACCAGCCCGCTGCCCACCATGCCGGTACCGGCCAGCCCCAGCAGAAAGTACAGCCAGCGCAGCTGCAGGTGGGCAAAGCGCCCCTCGTGCAGGGCGATCAGCCCCCCCCGCGTTTCCGCGGCGGGCCGGGCGGTGTCGTGCTGCTCGAGCAGCCGGCCGCTGGTGCCGTCGAACACCAGGTACTGCGGGCTCACCGACACTTGACCCTCGATGCTGCGCAGGACGATCACCCGGGCCTGTGCCTCGCCCGGGTTGTTCACATACACCCGGCCGACGCCCTGCGCCCCCCAGCGGTCGCGTGCCTGCGCCACCATGGCCGGCACGTCCCCCAGAGGGGCGGCATGTCCGGAACGTGGGGCCGGCAGGCGAAAGCCGGTGATCACCTGCTGCTGCCGCATCTGATCCGCGCGCGTCGGGAAGGCCGTCAGTGCGCCCCAGGGCATGTAGAGCATCATCAGCGTCACCAGTCCGGACCAGGTGATCATCAGGTGAAAGGGCAGGCCCAGCACGGCCAGTCCGTTGTGCGCATCCAGCCAGGAGCGCTGCCCCTTGCCCCAGCGGAAGGTGAAGAACTCGGCAAAGATCTTCTTGTGCGTGATGATGCCGCTGATGATCGCCACCAGCATGAACATGGCCGCCACGCCCACGATCCAGCGCCCCGTGATGGGCGACATGTAGTGCAGGTTGAAGTGGAAGCGGTAGAAGAACTCGCCACCCAGCGTCTCGCGCCGCGAGAGCGGTTCGCCGGTGCGCGGATCCAGCCGCCGCTCCATGAAGCGCCGGGGGCCATCACCCAGCCGGAACAGGTTCACGCCCGGCGAGCGCGCCGAGGGCAGGCTGATGCCCCACTGGGGGGCCTGTGGCGCCCGTTCCGCCAGCCAGCCGATCATCCGGCCGGTCACTTGCACCGGATCGGCCGGCGCTTCCTGCGCGGGCACATCCGGACGCATCCAGGCGGAAATCTCGTCGCGGAAGTAGCTGACGCTGCCGGTCAGGAACACGGCATACAGCAGCCAGCCCAGCAGCAGGCCGGCCCAGATGTGCAGGTCCGACATGCACTGGCGCAGGCTGCGTCCACGGGGCGTTTTGCCGGCGGGAGCCTTGCTTGCGGGTGGCGCTTCCGCAGGCGGTCGCGCGGATGCAGGGATGGAATCCTTCATGACCAGCTCCGTCCGCTCAGGCACCGGCGGCCCGCCAGATGCCCATGTCCACCAGCAGCAGGGGGGCGCTCACCACGAGCAGTCCGGCCCAGGCGCGCAGCGCCGAAGACGCCGCAAAGACCCAGATCACCGCTGTCGCGTACACGATGAAACTCAGCATCATGCCCGTCAGCACTGCCTCGCCCCGCTCCATTGGCAGGGCCAGTGTGGCCACCGAGGTGAGGGCGGCCAGTGCATAGCCGCCCAGCACGGCGGCCACGATGCGGGAAACCAGCGGCAGATGGGCCGCGAGACGAAAGGGCATGTCAGGGGAAGTGTGGCAAATTTGAACGGATACGAATGATATCGATAAGCATGAATTCTGGCGATGGGAGTCATGCCTTCAGGGGGGCAGATGTGCTTCGTCGGGGGTGAGTGTTCTGTGGAAGACGGGTCATGCTTTCAGGGAGGGCAGACGAGCGAGTGCACGACACGTTCTAGAATAGGCAGCAGTTCATCGACCTGCCGAGCATCACATGACCGAAGAGGGCCGCGCCCTGGCCATCGTCCTGGGCCTGCTGGTGGGGCTTGCCGCCATTGGCATTGCCCTGGGCTTCTACAACTGGCGTGCCCGCCGTATGGCCCGCCTGCTGGCTGCCGCCCAGGCGGGCGCACATGGCGGCTCGCAGGCGCCGGCGGCGGGAGGCGCCGACGAAGGCAAGGGCGCCCGTGCGCGCCGTCGCCGTCCCATCAGCGACCGGCGCTGACGGCAGCCTGCCCATCATCCCGGACACTGTCACGCCGGACGGACGCTGCCCTGCTGGATGGATATCGCCCTGCCGGACAGATTCCGCTCCCCGGATGACGCCGCTACCCCGGTGATGCTGCAACGCTGGATGGAGGCAGCCACGCCGGCCCCGACCGCATCAGCCGGCCTTTTTTCTCACTTCTCACCGACCGTACGTGCCCCAGCGGCACATGAGAGCCCACACCATGACCCAGGCCCTGAAAGACCGCATCAGGATCGCGTTCTTCGACATCGACGACACCATCTACAGCAAGGCCACCGGCCAGCTCTCGCCCGGCATCGAAAAGGCCTTTGCCGGCCTGCAGCGGCGTGGTGTGATCCCCGCCATCGCCTCCGGCCGGGCACGGTATGTCTTTCCCCGGCCGCTGGAGGAGGTCATTGGCCGGCTGGGGCTGGAATACTTCGTCACCATCAATGGCCAGCTCAACCTGCGCGGAAGCAGCGTGCTGTCCGACTATCCCTTTGCGCCGCAGGATCTGGCACGCATCACCGGCTACTTTCTGGAGCAGGGCATGCCGGTGGTCTATTCCGAGCGCCAGCGCATGTCCATCGTCAGCATGACGCACGATTTCGAGGCGGCCCTGTCGCCGATCACCCGCGACTACCCGCTCGACCAGCACCATGTCGAGGGGGATCCGGTCTACCAGATGATTATCGGCTACGACGAAAGCCAGCAGCCCGGCATCGACGCCTCCGGCATTCTCGACAATGGCCGTTTCAAGACGGTGCGCTGGCACGAAGATGCCGTCGACCTGCTGATGACGGCCGGTTCCAAGGTGCGCGGCATCAGGGACGTGATTGCCTCGCTGGGCCTGACCCTCGACAACGTGATGGTCTTTGGCGATTCACTCAACGATATCGAGATGCTGTCCGAGGCCGGCTATGCCGTGGCCATGGCCAATGGCCACCCGCACGTGAAGCAGTATGCCGATTACGTGGCCCCGGCCCAGGCCGAGGATGGCGTCCATCGCGCCCTGCTGGCACTGGACATGATCGATCCGGACTGAGCGGGCCCTGTCTCCATGGCCCCGTCCGTCGCTGCGCGGACCCGACCACGTGCTGGCAGGGTCTCGCTGGCAGGGATCTGTGCAGCCGGCATGACACAAGTGCTGCACACAGGGTGTCGCGCAGCCGGCAGGACATGATCGTTCGGCCCGCCCACCTGCCGGAAGATCTCTGCCCGCTCAGGCCTCTGCCATCGCGTCCTCGAGCGCGGCCGCCGACACCAGCCCCCGGTCGGCAGCCTCGCGGTACTTCGCGTACATGTCGACCTGCATGCCCTTGTAGCGACTGGCTTTCTCCATTTCCTTGCGGGCATCGAACAGCGCCCACAATTGCCCGGCTGCCATGAAGCTGCCGCGGCCACTGACGTTGCCCGCCAGGTCCGGGCGCTCGCCGATCTGCAGCGCCTTCAGCCAGCTTTCCTCGATCATCGGCAGCAGTGACTCCCCCTGTTCCGGATGCTTCTGCATCTGGTCCAGCAGCAGACAGCCCACCACGAAGTAGAAATCCGACGAATCCCCGAAGTAGCGCATCTCGTCCGAGGCGAACAGCATGGCCTCTTCCAGCCGGCCGGTCTGGCGCAGGCATTCGATCATCCGTACGGCCATGTCGTGATGCCACACGGTGCGCACGGACGAAACCTGGCGCGCCTTCTGGTAATAAGGGATCGCCTCGGCTGGTTGCAGCTGGATATCGTACTGTTTGCCGATCTGGAAGTTGACATACGGGTCGTTGGGGCGCTCGGCCAGCTCCTGCAGCAGCAGCTCGAGGTTGCGGCCTTTCTTGGTGTCGAGCTGTTCCTGCATGTAGCCATCGTGCCGCACGGACACGGTCGAGTTCACCACGGGCAGGCTGTGTGCCGGCTGTTCATGGATGCGGCCCTTGTAGCGCACGCCCCTTGGCAGAATGCGCGGGATCCGGTGGCTGGAAATCAGCGTGCTCTGTCCACGGCCCAGATCACTGTCGACCCGGATGTTGTGAATGACCCGCCGCCCGTCCTGCTTCAGCCCCTGCAGGTATTCCCCGCCCGATGTCAGCCATTCGTCCGCGTCCAGCACCAGGTTCCAGTCGGCGTCCGACTTTGCCAGCGCTGCATTGCGGGCGGCGGCAAAATCGTTGGTCCAGCGGCGCTCGTACACCTCGGCACCATGGGCCCGGGCAATGGTCATCGTGTCGTCGGTCGACCCCGTGTCCAGCACGATCATCCGGTCCACCCAGGGGGCGACACTGTCGAGGCAGCGGGCAATGCTGCGGGCCTCGTTCTTGACGATCATGGTCAGGGCAATGGTTTTCATGGCGCAATCCTTCAGTCGGGTACTGTCGGGCATTCTGGCGTGGGAGGGCGTTTCCCGGTGTGTGGAACAGGGGCGGTTCCAGCCCGCATTTCTGTCATGCCAGCGGGGCCTGCCAACCGGCTGACGGTTCCGATGCAACAGCGCACCCGCGGCAGGGCACCACGAGATGTCACGGTGCAGCCCCCGGCGACTCATGGTGCAACTTCCGGGATGCCACGACGCAGCTTCCTCCCGTGATCCATGCCGGAACCACAGGGAAAACACGGGCATGACACCAGGGGCTGGCACATCCAGAAATGAGAAGTAAAATCAATCGTCCCTCATCCCGCCGGAGCCAGAACCTTGAACCACGCAACCGAGCGCAGCCTTGAAGGCGCCCTGGCCGAGCTGAAAGCCCTGAGACTGGCCTATGGCGCGGCACAGCGTCGCTGCACCGCCAGCCTGCAGCGGCTGCATGCACGCAACCAGGTCCTGGAGGAAGAAGTGCTGCAGCTGCGTGCCCAGCTGGCGGCCCGTGATGTCGCCATGGCCTGGACGCAGCAGGCGGCACTCTCGGCCCAGGGGGAAGCCCTGCAGCCGGGCCGCCCGCAGATGGTCGGGCGGATCGAGGCCCTGATGCAGCGCCTGCAGACGCTGCTGCGGTCGCTGCGCAACCCGGCAGGCAGCCACGTGGCGGTCTTTGGTGCGCCGCAGGGTACGCAGGGGTCTGGGGGCGATGCCGCCGGTGCAGCCAGCGGGCAGTCGCCCGGGGTATCGGTAGGAAGCCCTGCTGCCCGGTCGCCGGAAAGAGGGAGCGAGGGGCCTGCCGGCCATCCGGCCGAAGAGGAGGGCGATACGTCCGGTGCATCGTCTGGCCTGCAGGAAGCAGTGCAGCCAGCCGGCCGGCAGGCGGCACTGTCGGCCCGGGTACTGTCTCCGGCACAGGGAGCACCGTCCGCCCAGGCAGCCCCGTCAACCGCCCGCCCCGAAGGCGCGTTGTCCCCCACGGATGCTGCGCATGATGCAGACTCATCGCAGGCCGAAGATGACTTCATCGACCCCCCAGACCTTGAAGAACGGCTGGTCGAGGCCGATCTGGTGATATGTCAGACAGGCTGCCTCAGTCACCAGGCCTACTGGCGGGTGCAGGATCACTGCCGGCGCCACAACAAGCCGTGTGTCCTGGTGGCGGAACCCGATGCGTTGCGGATCATCCGCATCCACCAGCGGGGCGAGACGGCCCCGTCCGGCGAACCGGCGCAGGCGCCTGCCGCGGCAGGTGCCGACCGGGAGGCCGTGGCGCTGTCTGACGGACAGACGGTGTCGGGTGACTGACGCGCCACCATGCACCCGCGCAACGCCCCGTAGAATCCAGACACCATTCCACAACACGCAGCAGATCACAATGGGTCATAATGCGGTAGTCGTGCATGTCGGGTGGCGTTCTGTGCCCACGCTGCCGTCATCACGAATCCATTTCTCTCAGGAAGGTCAATGAGCACGCAGGATCAGGAATTGCGCAGTGTCGGTCTGAAGGCCACGCTGCCGCGCATCAAGGTACTTGAAATCATCCGTGGCAGCGAAGAGCGCCACCTCTCGGCCGAAGACGTCTTCCGCCGTCTGCTGGAGCAGGGCCACGACGTGGGCCTGGCCACCGTCTACCGTGTGCTCTCGCAACTGGAGGCAGCCGGCCTGCTGAGCCGCAACGTCTTCGATGGCGGCAAGGCCGTGTTCGAAATGAACGAGGGCGACCATCACGACCACCTCATCTGTGTGAGCTGTGGCCGTGTGGACGAGTTCACCAGCCCGGTCATCGAGAAGGTGCAGTACGAGGTGGCCGAGGCCCATGGCTACGAGCTGTCCGAGCGCCGTCTGGCCCTCTACGGTGTCTGCTCCACCTGCCAGAAGAACGCATCGGCCCCCCGCGGTCGCGCCTGAACACTGATGGACGACAGTATCGATCTCAACGACATCGGCGCCCCCGCGGTCGAGGCCCTGCTGGGCCGTTTCTCCGCCTGGCCGCTCATGGAGCCGGCCCCGTCGGCGTGCGAGCTGGGCAGCCTGTTCGACCTGGCCGTGCGCGCGCCCGACCACGGTGGCCTGAAGCCCTGGCGTTTCGTCACCATCCAGGGCAATGCTCGCCACGCCTTTGCCGAGGTGCTGGTGGAGGCTGCGCGGGCGCGCGGACATGAAGACCCCGAGCGCTTTCGCAAGAAGGCCACCGCTGCACCACTCACCATCGTGCCGGCCGTGCGCCTCACCGAGTCCGAAAAGGTGCCCGCCATCGAACAGTGGTTGTCTGCCGGTGCCGCCGTCATGAATATCCTCAACGGCCTGTACCTGCTCGGATACGGCGGGTTCTGGGCCACCGGGCCCAACGCCTTCGACCCGAAGGTGCGTGATGCCCTGGGCTTTGCCCAGGACGAGCACCTGCTGGGCTTCGTCTATGCCGGTACCCCGGAGGCCCATGCCGAAGGGAAGCAGCGCCCCGAAAGCACCGCCTTCGTTCGTCCCTGGCTCGGTACCGCCGGCTGACCACAAACGGGCGCGGACATCGGCCCCTGCCGGGGGGCCGTGTTCGCGAATGTGGCCTGACGCTGCGGCCGTGGCTGCCGGGTTCCCGTCATGGGGCCTGAATATCGTTCGTTTCAAACGCGTTCGTTTCAATATCCCGGCCTTTTCTTTCGGAGACTGAACAGCATGCGTACCACTCCCTCGTTCCATTCGGCATCCATGGATACTGCCCGGCGCTGCGCCAGACAGCTGCTGGCCGCAGGCCTGCTGACCGGCCTGTCTTTCGCGCTGCCGGTCCAGGCGGGCACCGGGGGCGGGGAGAATCATGATGCCCACATGACGCATCGGCACGCCGCCGCCGGGCAGCGTGCGGCAACGCATCAGCTCGTTGCGGCAGGGCAGGGTGAGGCAACGCATCAGCATGCCGCAGCAGGACAGGGCGAAACGGCACATCAGCACACCGCAGCCGGGCACCATGGCAATGGCGCATCGCATCCACATGCCGCAGCTGCTGCACAGGGGGTCGTGGTAGACGGCGCCTACACCGTGGCGCCCCGTCCGGGCGTGCCCAACATCGCCATCTACATCAGCCGGCTCGACAACACCGGCAACCAGCCGGACCAGCTCGTTTCCGCGCGCACCGATATTGCCCGCAGTACCGAGCTGCACGAGATGAAAATGGAAGGCGAGCTGATGCGCATGCGCCAGGTTGGCGGCATCGACATCCCGGCCGGAGGCAGCGTCAACCTCAACAAGGGGGGCGGCTATCACCTGATGGTGATGGGCGTGAACAGGCCGCTGAAGGCGGGTGACCAGTTTCCCCTGACCCTCATGTTCCGTCACGCAGGTGAGCGGGTCATCCAGGTCAGCGTCCAGCAGACGGCCGCCCCCGCAGCGGGCATGGACCACAGCGCCCACGGCCACAGCCATCACCAGCACTGAACCCGGCCGTACCGGACCATGGCAACATCCCATATGGGGATGGCATGTTGGGGATGGCATGTTGCATCTGAAGTCGATGCTGACGCGTGTCATGGACCCGGCCCGGTACGGGCACAAAAAAAGCCGGTCACTTTCGCAACCGGCTGCATTCAGACGCGCTGTCTGAAAGCCTGGTGATCAGGCTTCCGGACGGATGTTGGAGGCCTGTTTGCCTTTGGGGCCCTGAACCACGTCGAACGAGACTTTCTGGCCTTCTTTCAGGGTTTTGAAACCCTGGGTCTGCACAGAGCTGAAGTGAGCGAACAGATCTTCGCCGCCTTCATCCGGGGTAATGAAGCCGAAACCTTTGGCGTCGTTGAACCACTTGACCGTACCCGTTGCCATACTATGAATTTTCCTGCTTGAAAGGCCATGCGTTGAGACTAGGTTGAGGTATTCGGGCGCGGGCCTTGATTTACCCCGAAGACATCGGTTGCTATTCTTTGGGATAGCGAGTGAGATAGTCAAGTTTTATTGTGCGAACGGTCATCACGAGGTGTGAAACGGTAATTGCGTTTCGGTCTCAAGGCGTGTCAGAACCTTGCAGTCTTCCTCTGCTGCCCCTCTCAACCATCTGTTTTGAATGAGAAAATTTACATTTCTGGGGTTGTTCCACCCCTCTTGACGCCCCCGGTTACTGATCGGTTGATCAATTACCAGAAAAGCGTGTGTGGTTTTCTTGCCGTAGTGTCGGTTTACCGACGCTGTTCCGCCGCGCAAGTCCATGCCGCGCCGCCCGGCGACGGGTCATGGAAGCGCAAGGCGGCATTTATAAATGTCTGGCCCCGGTGTGCCCCCATCGGCCCTTGACCGTCGGCCGGTTCGGCCTCCCTGTTGCCGCCGGTTCAGCTGGGTCATTGCATGCCTTTCGTCGGCCCGTCGCTCTCCTTCCAGAGCGGGAGGCTCCCTCACATCTGGAACAGAAATGCGTCACAATAACGGGTTGAATGACACCCACTTGAATTGCCTGCCGTTGGACACATACTTGGAACATCAGCCGGTTGCCGGCGGTACCGCCTGGCGGTGCCATTCGGCATCCAGGGATGTCATGGCCCGTTTCCCGCGCATGCTGGCGCCGGTCTTCGCGGGGCAGGGGGCTGGCACACCCGGGCGCCGGCTTCTGCCTGCAGGCCGTGGCCGGCCGGCATGACATCGTTTTTCTTACCGTGTCCAGACCTTCCTCTTCCCGTCTTTCCCGTACCGGCCGTGAATCCGCCCATTGTGGTGGAACGCACGATGCCGGCTGCCGGATGTCGCCGGGTGGCTTGATTGGTCCGGATCACCCGCTAGAATCGGTCGGATGACACTATCCAATGATCCCTCGGTCGTCCTTGAACGGGTCGAGGCAGCCCTGAAGCCGCCCCCCATGTACAAGGTTCTCATGTTGAACGACGACTTCACGCCGATGGACTTCGTGGTCGAAGTCCTGCAGAAATTCTTCGCCATGGGCCTGGAGAAGGCCACCGAGGTCATGCTGCAGGTCCACCATGAGGGCCGGGGCGTCTGCGGGCTGTTCCCGCGGGATATCGCGTTGACCAAGGTGGAACAGGTGAGTGCATTTGCCCGCCAGCATCAGCATCCGCTTCAGTGCGTGATGGAGGAAGCATGATCGCCCAGGAACTGGAAGTCAGCCTGCACATGGCCTTTGTCGAGGCCAGACAGCAGCGTCACGAGTTCATCACGGTGGAGCACCTGCTGCTTGCGCTGCTCGACAACCCGTCGGCAGCCGAGGTGCTGCGCGCCTGCGCCGCCAACATCGACGAGCTGCGCAAGAGCCTGACGGGCTTCATCAAGGAAAACACCCCGGTGGTGCCGGGCACCGAAGAGATCGACACGCAGCCCACGCTGGGCTTCCAGCGGGTCATCCAGCGGGCCATCATGCACGTGCAGTCCACCTCCAACGGCAAGAAGGAGGTCACGGGGGCCAACGTGCTGGTCGCCATCTTCGGCGAGAAGGACTCGCACGCCGTCTACTACCTGCACCAGCAGGGCATCACCCGGCTGGACGTGGTCAACTACATCTCGCACGGCATCTCCAAGGCCCAGCCCCAGAAGGGCGACGAGCCCCAGGAGGCCACGGTCGAAGCCGGGCAGGATCCCAACGCCAACCCGCAGGGGGCGCTGGAGCAGTACACCCACAATCTCAACGTGGCGGCGAAGGAAGGCAGGATCGACCCGCTCATCGGCCGCGAGAGCGAGCTTGAGCGCGTCATCCAGGTGCTGGTGCGCCGTCGCAAGAACAATCCGCTGCTGGTCGGCGAGGCTGGCGTGGGCAAGACGGCCATCGCCGAGGGCCTGGCCTGGCGCATCGTCCAGGGCGATGCCCCGGAGGTGCTGAAGGAAGCCACCGTCTACTCGCTGGACATGGGTTCGCTGCTGGCCGGTACCAAGTATCGCGGTGATTTCGAGCAGCGCCTCAAGACGGTGCTCAAGCAGCTGCGGGCCGACCGTCACGCCATCCTGTTCATCGACGAAATCCACACCCTCATCGGGGCAGGTTCGGCCTCTGGCGGCACGATGGATGCCTCCAACCTGCTCAAGCCGGCGCTCTCCTCCGGCGAGCTGAAGTGCATCGGCGCCACCACCTTCACCGAGTACCGGGGCATTTTCGAGAAGGACCACGCGCTGTCGCGCCGCTTCCAGAAAATCGATGTCAACGAACCGACCGTCGAGCAGACCGTACAGATCCTGCGTGGCCTGAAGAGCTACTTCGAGGAACACCACGGCATCCGCTACACCGGGGCGGCGCTCACGGCGGCGGCCGAACTGTCGGCCAAGTACATCACCGACCGCCACCTGCCCGACAAGGCCATCGATGTCATCGACGAGGCCGGAGCCGCGCAGCGCATCAGGCCCAGGGCAGAAGCCAAGACCGTCATCGGCAAGGTCGACATCGAGGCCATCATCTCGAAAATCGCCCGTATTCCGCCCACCTCGGTCAGCAGCGACGACCGCAGCAAGCTGCAGTACCTCGAGCGCGACCTCAAGAACGTCGTGTTCGGGCAGGACTCGTCCATCGAGGCACTGGCGGCCGCCATCAAGATGGCCCGCTCCGGTCTGGCCCGCCCCGAGAAGCCCATCGGTTCCTTCCTGTTCTCTGGCCCGACCGGCGTCGGCAAGACCGAAGTGGCCCGCCAGCTGGCGTTCACGCTGGGCATCGAGCTGGTGCGCTTCGACATGTCCGAGTACATGGAGCGCCATGCCGTCTCGCGCCTCATCGGGGCGCCCCCGGGATACGTCGGTTTCGACCAGGGCGGCCTGCTCACCGACGCCATCACCAAGAAGCCGCATGCCGTGCTGCTGCTCGACGAGATCGAGAAGGCCCATCCGGACATCTTCAACATCCTGCTGCAGGTGATGGACCACGGTACCCTCACCGACAACAACGGCCGCAAGGCAGACTTCCGCAACGTGGTGCTGATCATGACCACCAACGCGGGGGCGGCCGACCTGCAGCGCCGTTCCATCGGCTTTGCCGATTCGCGTCAGGCGGGTGACGAGATGGCCGAGATCAAGCGCCTGTTCTCGCCCGAGTTCCGCAACCGTCTGGATGCCATCATCAACTTCCGACCGCTGGACGAGAACATCATTCTGCGCGTGGTGGACAAGTTCCTGATGCAGCTCGAAGAGACCCTGCACGAAAAGCGTGTGGAGGTCGTCTTCACCGATGCCTTCCGCCAGTATCTGGCCCGCGAGGGTTTCGATCCGCTGATGGGTGCCCGCCCGATGCAGCGCCTCATCCAGGACACCGTCCGCAAGGCGCTGGCCGACGAGCTGCTCTTCGGCCGTCTGCAGCACGGTGGGCGCGTGACAGTGGATGTGGATGGCAACGACAAGGTCTCGCTCGAATACCACGAGTCCTTCGAGCCCCTACCGCCGGAACCGGAAGAGGGCGAGGAAGAGGTCGAGACGGTCGAGAGCTGAGCGCTCATCACTCCCGCTCGTTCGGTTTGATACGACCGGGGCAGGGCGGGCTGCTGGAGCTTGTCCGTCTGCTCTGGCGCATGGGTCGCCGGAAAGCGCGCCGTATGGAAGTGGTTCTTCCTGCGGCGCGCTTTTTCGTCTGTGGCTACTGTCCCGGTTTTGCCACGTCTCTGTCGTGGTGCGTCCCTTGTTGAGGTACGTCTTCGTTGTGGCACGCGCCGCGGAGCGGTATGCGATTGCTGCTCAACGCTCACTGAAGTTTTGTTGCCCACGACCTGCGTCGTGGTCAACAAACCTTCAGCGCTAAAACACTTTCCGACAACCGGGCTTCGCCCGCCTGTCAGAAAGTCGTTCACGCGTACCGCGAAGTCGCAGCACTCGCATCCCGCTCCGCGTCGCTTGTCCCTGGATTGCAGCATCGTGCCAGCAGCCTGTTTCTGACGATGCAGCGTTCAGGAACGGTGTTGATCATCAGCGTGTCCAATTGATGGCGTCGGAATTGGCGCCTTCCAGGGACGTTACCTCGTCAAGACGGGGCAGTTTTACTTCGATAGCAGGGACGTTGCACGGTTTCCATGGGGAGACTCAACCGACCACGATGCCAACATTGTCGGCCGCCCCGCCCGAAAGCCGTCTTCCGTGTGCCGTGAGCACACCGTCTCCCGTGCAGCTTCACCTGCAGGCTGTTTCCATCGAGCCACGGCCCGCCCCACGCCCTGTATAAAACGCAACACCTCCGTCTCTACGCCACCACAATCCCATCGCAGCGTTTCTGCCCAAAAAACCCCGCAAAAACAGCCACGTGCCGCCCCCATGTACAGCAGCGCTCCCACACCCCATTCGGCACGCATGCCACGTTCTGTCGTACAAAGCAAACGCCCCGCTTGCCGCTGATCCGCATTTGCAGTCCGGGCATCAAACCTGCACCGGGCCGGCAGGCCGCAGCGCCGATCATGAGGGCTGGATCGAAACGAGGCATGTTCGATGTCGAGATACACCATTACCCAAGCGGCTGCCGAGCGTCTCCTGCGGGACCTGGACATTGCGGTGGTCAAAACCATGAGCCGTGTGGTTGCCGATGCGCGCGAGCATTTGTGGCTGCTCGAAAACATCAACACGACCGATGTTTTGACCGACACGGATTTTCAGCGACGGCTGTGCCGGCACGTTGGCATGCGCGGCAAACTGCGCATGCGTCGTGACGAGCTGTTCCTGATTCTGGACGGCATCCGTCGCGTTCCCAATCGCAACTACCCGGACGTGCTGATGCAGATCAGCGAACTCACTGGGCAGGTCGAAAAATCGGTGGCTTCCGAAGTGCTGGCGCTGCTCGAACCCGACCAGCCCACCATCGACCGGGAAGTGCGCGAACTGATGCCGCGCTACGGCTTCCAGCCGCTGCCGGAGTCGCCGCTGTTCGATGAGTGCGTGGCCTACCACCGCTGCCTACGTCAGGTGCTGATGCAGGTGCTGGAAGTGCCGCTGGCCAGCCAGCTGCTCGGTCAGCTCGACCAGCAGATCGGTGCCGGTGCCGACGGCCTGTCGCCGCTGCGCAAGCTCAACCTGCTGCTGTCGGGCTCCTATCGTGCCGTGGCGCTGCTGCCCAATCTGGAAGCAGTGCGCCGTGCCATTCCGCGCCATCAGCCCGTGCCGGTGCCCGAGGCCTCCACCACGGTCAAGAGCAACCCGTCCGTCATCAACACCCGGCCCGGCGTGCGCCTGCATCTGTGCCGCTGATCAGTCCCTGGGACCGGTTCAGATCCCGGTCCCCTGATCGTTCAGCCATGCGCCGGAACCGGCCGCTGCCCGTTCGGCGCTGGTCGCCTGTTTTGCAATCATTGTCTGTTTTGCGGCCTCTGCGTCCATGGCTTCCTCCGCGGCCTTCATCTGTTCCCGCTGTTGGGTCAGCCACGCCGTGGGCGTCTGGCCGACGATACGGGTGAAGGCCCGGGTCAGTGCGGCATTGTGGCTGTAGCCGGTCCGCTCTGCCACCAGCGCCACCGGAACACCCTGGAGCAGCAGGCTCTGGGCCAGCGAGATGCGCCAGGTAGCCAGATAATCCATGGGCGATACGCCCACCGTCTCCCTGAAGCGCAGCGCAAAGCGCGTGCGGGACATGTGCGCCCGTTCGGCCAGGGTGTCCAGCTGCCACGGCGCAGCCGGATCCTGATGCATGTGCGACAGCGCCAGTCCGATCTGCCGGTCGGCCAGCCCGCGCAGCAGGCCGGTATCCAGATGCCGCAGCCGCAGGCTGCAGCGTACCGCCTGAATGGTGAAATAGGCCGAGAGATGGTGCACGGCCATCTGGTAGCCGCAGTGCCGTTCGGCCGTTTCGGTGAAAATCCGGTTGGCCACCGCCAGCAGGTCGGGGTTGCTGTTGAGCTGCAGCAGTACCGGACGCTTCAGGATGTGGGTAAGCGGATTGCGCACGCCGTTGCCAAAGTCGAAGCTGATGCAAAACACATCCAGTCCGCCGGTGTCGAGCGGGGTTATGGTGTGCTGCATGTGCCCCGACATGAAGATCAGCGTGGGTTCCTCGATGCGGATGGGGGGCGTGTCGGGAATTTGCAACAGGCATCGCCCTTCGCGGACCAGGTGCAGGTACCCCTTTTCGGATTCGGCATGCGTGCTGGTATTGCACAGCCGGCCCAGAAAGAACAGGTCGGTGCGAAAGCGAAAGTGCGTGAACAGCTGGCTGAGAGCATCCATGGCGCGGAAGGCTGAAGGGGTGACGACCAGGGAAAGATATCAGCACGGGTGCCGCAGTGCATCCCGGTGGGCCGATGACAGAAACAGATTGATGCAGGGCAGCCGCCCTGTCCGGGTCCTTTTGTCCCGTCAGCACACGATGCAGCATATGGCGGGGATCAGTGCATGGGTCGGTGCAGGGGAGCAATGCAGGGGAGCAATGCAGGGGAGCAATGTAGGGGAGCAATGCAGGGGAGCAATGCAGGGGAGCAATGCAGGGGAGCAATGCAGGGGAGCAATGCAGGGGAGCAATGCAGGGGAGCAATGCAGGGGAGCAATGCAGGGGAGCAATGCAGG
>ERZ773077.729-NODE-729-length-24177-cov-9.052815_pt1 | contig 24177 bp, 18 predicted proteins | sample MGYA00580612_ERZ773077 | MGnify/ENA primary metagenome ERZ773077 (study PRJEB29015, sample SAMEA2737971) | human oral metagenome | biome: human oral; feature: human-associated habitat; material: dental | place: China | collected 2021 ...
AGGAAGGCAAGGTGAACATCATTCCGCTGGTGGAAGGTTTCTGGAAGGTCAAGGTCAAGCACAAGACACCGTTTGCCAACCAGAAGCAGTGCCACGAGAACTCGCTCAGCGCCACACTGGCAATGCAGATCGGCACCAAACGGGTGGATATCAGCAAGCCGCACGCGCACGACTGAGGCAGCCCCCTCGGGACCGGGCGATGCCGCCCGGTCCAGAGCATGCCGGGACCGCATGCGTTCCCGCGCTGCTCCCCTTTTTGGGGCAGCATCTGTCACCTCTTGCTGAAACCTTCCTTCATTCCGGCAACCGCGCAGCCCCCTTTGGGCCAGCCCTGCATTCGTGCCGTGCAGAACTCTCTCACTCCTTATGCAAGGCATGACATCTGCGTGTTCACCCCCCTTATGCCAGCTCCCGGGGCAGGGCCTCCGGCGACGCGGACCCGTCGGCATACCTTTCCCCATGTCTGCCGGCGGCATCCTGAATCAGGACGGCTGCCGGAATGCCCAGTCCTTCATTGAGACGGCGGATCATGGACAGTGAGAGAGGACGTTTGCGTGAGAGAACCTCCGAAACCTTTGAAATCGATCCAAAGTACGGAATCATGTCCTTGCGGGAAAGTCCCATCTGATCCATCCGGAACAGGATCTGTTCGACGGGGTCAGGCACGACAGGCGGAATCGTTCTGGTCTCGTAATCCTCGATCACCAGCGCAAGCAGTTCCAGCTCGTTCTCTTCTGGCGAATCCGGCGGCGGGTCGAGCGCCATCAGCGCCTTCAACCGGGCCATGGCATCGTCATGCTCCGCCTGAGTCTTGATGATCTTCACTTCCATATCTGTCACCCTTTCCGGAAAGCATCCTCAATCCCGAAAATTTTGTTTGGAATACTCGGCATGGGTTCCCACCCAGTCGATCACCACAAGTCCATTGCGATACCTGACTGCCACGACAAGGCGATAGGCATTCCCCTTGATGTTGAATATGGCCCGGTTGCCGGACAGAAAATCCACGCTTGCATATTTGTCCTTGATATCCTGTGGCGACAGCCAGGTCGAATATTCGACATCCGTTTGCCAGGCATTCAGCGGCCGCCGTGCATCGGCATGCTTCTTCCTGAATGCATCGAGAATGTCCAAACCCACGATCCGCATGCTCTGACGTCGCCAAAAATAAGCTCCCGGCATCTTACTTCCCAAAAAGGGAAATCGCAAGACGGTTCATCGGCTTGCTCCACTACGTTCAAGCCAGCCAGTCGCCTGCAACGCTACCGCCTCACGGAACGGGGCCAGTCTGCGCTAGACCAGCACCCGCCTGCCCGGGAATCCTGAGAGCCATGGTACGGACCTGTTCGTCCCCGCACTGAGACATCCGCGGTGGAGCAATCCCGCCCACGAACGGCCCCTGTCCCACCGTCCCCTCCCGGCAACATCCGCACCCCGTCCATCCCCGCAGACGCGACGCCCACGCCGAATGGGCGCATGATGAACAGGCATCCGCCCGGCCTGCTGCCGGCGCGGCGGTCTGTGCTTCCAGGAACACGCGTTCACACCGAGGGGATCCCATGTCTGCTGGTCCGAAAACCCGCCTGCTGCGCCTGCTGGCCGTCTGCCTGCCCCTGACACTGCTGGCCGTCCAGACGGCGCCCGCCGCCATGGGCCAGTCCCATCCTGCCTCAGCCACGCTCTCCCATGCAGGCCAGGCACACAGGCCAGCCCCCACCGCAACCGCCCTCACCATATCCCAGCCACCGGCAGCACCGGCTCCCCGCACCGGCGACATCCCCGGCGCGCTGCAGGAATGGGTTCCCTGGGCCATGCAGGGACACGAGATGCTGACCTGCCCGGGCGCGGCAGATCCGGATTCGCCGCGCGCCTGTGTCTGGCCCGAGCGGCTGACGCTGGATATCGACGGCCGCCAGGCACGCTTCGTGCAGGTGGTGACGGTCTATGGGGCGCCCACCGCCGTGTCACTGCCCGGCGAGACCGGCAGCTGGCCGGTGGAGGTACGCAACCAGCGTGGACAGCAACTGGCCATCACAGCCATCGGCAGTCCGGCGGCAAGCGGTGGTGCTGCGGCGAGTGGCGGTGCTGCGGAGGACCATGCCTCCCGGAGAACGCTCATCCCCCGGGTGTGGCTGTCCGCCGGCCAGCATGTCCTGAGCGGGCAGATCACCTTTTCGCATCCGCCGCAACTGGTGCGGGTACCGCCACAGACAGGGCTGCTGTCGATCACGGCCAATGGACAGACCGTGCAGCCCGTGCTGGATGCCAACCAGCGCGTGTGGCTGAAGGAGCGGCGTAGCGCCAGTGCGCCGGAGGCCGTCAGCAATACGCTGACCACCCTCATTCGCCGGCGCATCGACGACACCATCCCGCGCCGCATCACCACGCATTTCGAGCTGAACGTGGCCGGTCTGCCGCGCGAGGTGAATCTGCCCGCCGCACTGCTGGCCGGCACGGTGCCCCAGCGGCTCACCAGTGACATTCCCGCCCGGCTCTATCCGGATGGACGGTTGCAGGCACAGCTGCGGCCCGGCACCTGGCATCTGGAGGTGGAGGCGCTGCAGATGGCGCCGGCCACGGAACTGAAACTGCCGGCCGATGCACCGGATACGGAAGTATGGTCGTGGGTCGATCACAACGACCTGCACGTGGTGCAGGTGGAAGGTGTTCGGGCGGTGGATGCCCAGCAGGCCCATGTGCCGGCGGCCTGGAAACATCTGCCGGCCTGGCAGGTGGGGCACAGCGACACCTTCCGGCTGGTGACGCAGACCCGCGGCCAGCAGAATCCGGCATCCGGCGAGATTGCCCTCAAGCGCACCTGGTGGCTGGACTTCGACGGCCAGGGCATGACACAGAAGGACGAACTGAGCGGTACGATGTCCACCCCCTGGCGACTGCAGCAGCAGGGGCCCGCCCGGCTCGGCCATGCACGCGGGCCGCAGGCGGCCCTGCCCATCGGGACGCTGCCGGCGGATGTGCAGGGCGCTTCGGACTCCCGTGCTCCGGAAGCCAGGACACCCGTCGCACAGCCCGACGGCATCACGACCGGTCACGCTGCGAACACCCTCGATGCGGCGGCAAACGATGCAGCACCGGCAAACACGGGAACCGGAAATACCGGCCGCAAAACCCCGGGTACGTCCACCCAGGTGCCCCCCGGGGAACCCGGCGTGGAAATCCGCCGGCAGAAGCTGGCGCTCACGACGCTGTCGCGCCTCGACACACCTGCCAGCGCCTTCCCGGCCACGATGCTGCCGGCCAATGGCTGGAACACGGTACTGACGGGCATGGAAGCACAGCTGCAGCTGCCCCCGGGCTGGATGCTGCTGTCGGCCTCCGGCACCGACGAAGTGTATCCGCCCACGTGGACTTCACGCTGGCGGCTGTACGACTTCTTCTTCATGCTGCTGATCAGCCTGGCTGCGTTCCAGCTGCTGCGGCCGCTGCCGGCCACGGTGGTGATGCTGGCCGCCCTGCTGAGCTGGTACGACCTGGAGCTGGCCTGCTTCCTGCTGATCGGGCTGCTGGTGATGCTGGGCTGCCTGCGGCTGGCGCGGCGGGGCTCTTCGGCCGAATCGTGGCTGCGAGGCATCGGCCAGCTGATGGCCATGGTGATGCTGCTCGTGCTGCTGCCCTTTGCCGCCGCCGAAGTCCGAATGATGATCTATCCGGTGCTGGAGCACCATCAGGCCTGGGACGGCAGCTCCGACTATCTCTCGTCGAGTTTCGGGGATTCGCGCGCCCGGCACACCGTGCGCAAGACGCGCAGTACCCATGCGGATGACATGGCCGACGATGACGGGACGGAAGCAGACACCTCCCTGGCGGCCATGGATACCGTTGAGATGGCCGGCACCGGCGCGGCAGATGAGGCGGCACGCAACCGCTCCCTGTCCGTCACCGGGAAGGCCGGGGCGCGTCAGCAGGGCGCTCCTGGCCCGCGGGATACCCTGAACCAGGCTGCGCAGCAGCGCCCGGTCATGCCCGTGCAGACCGGTCCGGGCGAGCCGGCCTGGTCGTGGAATGCCCACACGCTGACCCTGCATGGCGATGTGCAGCCCAACCAGACCGTGTCGCTGCATCTGCTCTCGCCCTGGGGCACGCGTGTACTGAAACTGGTGCGCCTGCTGGTGCTGTTCGGCAGCCTCTGGTTCCTGTTCCGGGCGCTGCCCGGCGGACGCCGGCCTCCGGCAGGGAAGAACGCTTCCTCACGGGAACGGCACCCGCAGGGCACGAAGCCACAGGCCGGCACCCTGGGGGGCACGGCTGCCGGAACCCCAATGGCGCAACGTTCGATGACACACGGACCCGCAATGCAGGGCACCACACCGAACCCGGCGTCACAGGCCGGCACCAACCTTCCCGGACACAGGTCATCCGCCCACCTGGCCGCCCTGCTGCTGGCGGGCCTGATGTTCACCGGTATGGCCGGCAACGGTGACGCCCGGGCTGCAGACGATGGTGAGTCGCGGACTGCGGACAGCGCACGAAGCGGCTACAAGGCCAGCGAGCTGCAGGCCATCCGCGATCATCTGTATCCGGCCCCTGCCTGCGCCCCGCGCTGTTCGGCCCTGGCCCAGATGCGCGTGCAGGCCGGCACCGACCGCATGACACTGCAGCTGCTGGTGCACGCCCAGGCGCTGGTACAGGTTCCGCTGCCGGCCCACGACACCGCCGACAACTGGCGGGTGGACACGATACTGCTCGACGGCCAGCCGGCCACCACGCGGCGCGATGAAAACGGCCTGCTGTGGGCGCTGGTACCGGCCGGCATTCACACCGTGCAGCTGCAGGGCCCCCTGGGCCAGGGCACCAGCATCCGGCTGCCGCTGCCCTCGACCCCCGGCATGCTGCAGATCGAAAGCGCTCCGTGGACAGCCGAGGGACTGAACGCCCAGGGCATTCCGCAGGAAGGCGTGCTGGCGCTGTCCCGGCAGGTGGATCGCCCGGCCGGCACGGCCATTCAGGTGCTGACCCACGTGCCCGATGCGCTACCCGGCTTCGTGCAGGTGGACCGCACGCTGATGATGGACGAGCGCTGGCGGATGGTGACGCGCATCAGCCGCCAGTCCGTCAGCCAGGCACCGGTGCGCGTACGCTTTGCGCTGCTGCCGGGTGAGTCGGTGAACGACGAGCGGGTGACGGTACGTGACGGCGTGGCCGAGCTGTCGCTGGGCCTGCTGCGCGAGATGGTGGTGGAAAGCACACTCCCGATCAGCCCCGCCTTCGACTGGCGGGCGCTGCCCGCACAGAACCAGATCGAGACCTGGTCGATGCGCTACGGCCCCACCTGGCATCTGCACTGGCAGGGCGTGCCACCCACCCAATATGTACAGGGTGGCCGGCTGCTTCCCCGCTGGACCCCCTGGCCGGGCGAGACGCTGCACGTGCGCGCCCTGCAGCCCGTGGCCATTGCCGGGCCGACACTGACCCTGGAAAGCGAGCAGACCGATGTGACGCCGGGTGCACAGAGTACGCTGGTCAAGAGCACGCTGGTGCTGCGCGCCAGTCTGGCCGGCACCCAGCGGGTGCAGCTGCCCGATCAGGCCGTTCTCCTGGAACTGGCGCTGGACGGGACCAACGTGCCCCTGCAGGTCACCGGCCAGACGGTGGACCTGCCCGTGCTGCCCGGCAGCCACGAGCTGACGCTGCGCTGGCGCCAGCCGGTGGGCACCGACGGCATCTTCAACCACTTCCGGACACAGGCTCTGTCGCTGCCGCTGCCGGGCGTGAACGCCGTGACCCGCCTCTCGCTGCCGCCCAGCCGGGTGGTGCTGCTGACGGGCGGACCGGATCTGGGCCCGGCGGTCCGCTTCTGGGGGCTGTTCCTGCTGCTGGTGGCCGGCGCGATGGTCTTCGGCCGGGTGCGGGACATGCCATTGGGCCGGGTGGGCTGGCTGTTGCTGCTGCTGGGCGTGGCGCCGATGTCGCTGCTCGGCGCCCTGCTCGTGGCCGGCTGGTTCTTCGCCCTGGCCTGGCTGCCCGATCGCACCTGGCTGGCCCGGCACATGGCCTGTGCAGACGGTCTGATCAATCCCCATCGTCTCACACCGGTCACACAGCAGCGTGGCCGCACGCTGAAGACACTGGTCCCCTGGCTGCTCGGCCTGCTGTCGTTTGCGGCACTGGCCGTACTGTTCAGCACCATCAAGACCTCGCTGCTGGGTTATCCGGACCTGCTGGTGACGGGCAACGGCTCGACGCACCTGAATCTGAACTGGTACCAGGACCGCTTTGCCGAGCGGCCCGAATCCGGCTGGGCCATCACGGTCTCTCTGACGGCCTATCGGGTGATGATGCTGGCGTGGGCCCTGTGGCTGGCCTTCTCGGTGCTGAAGTGGATCCGCTGGGGCTGGCAGCGCGTGGTGGCTCAGGGGTATGCCGGCACTGGCGACGGTGACAACCCCGGCGGCGATGATGGTCCCGGTGGCCCGGGACGTGCGGACGAACCGGCATCGGGTAACAGCCCTGACGAATCGCACGTCCACCCGGAGAACCCTGGCCCTGCTGCCGGCACCCCGATCTGGACCACTGCCCCTGCTGCCTGGGCCAGTGCCCCTGCCGATGCCGCGGCTGGTGACGACACCAGCCCCCATGGCGCTACCGAAGCCGATACCCGTCCGGACGCAGGCACGCGCATGAACACGGGTCCGGCCTCAGACACAGGGCCGGGCCTGGGTTCTGATCTGGGTTCGGGTAAAGGCATTGCACCAGAGGGTGCAAACCCCTGGCGCATGCAGGCTGCGGCGTCGGCTGCCCCCCACGCACGGCGCCCGGTGATGCCCACCCCTCAACCGCTCAAAACCAGGGGCATCCTGCACTGGCCGTTCGCCGTCGTAAAGGGACTGGCCATGGCGATCGGCTGTCTGATCCTGCTGGTGCTGTTCCTGAGTCTGGTTGGGGGCTTTCTGAACATTTTCCTGTGAGTGGCAGCGCCCTGCCGGCTTCATCTGCCGGCACAGGCAACTCGCTCCAGCGGCAGGCGGCCGCTGCATATTCACCACAGAATCGCCACAAAAGGGGGCACAGCAGCCCCCTGGTATCCCTTGTGGGACTGCGCAGACTCGAACAGGTCCGGGACACGCTCTATAATGGCGGGTTTGGAGCGCGTCATGGGCTCACTCGCCCCCGCGCTGGCCCCGAATCCGTAGACTGACGAGGTGCGCTGCCGGGCTGCACCTTCTGCCAGTCTCTTTTTCTCCCATTCCTCCTGCCGCTTACCTGTTCCCGATGAAGCCCGTACCGGGCCTCAGCCAGCCATCCCGACACAGGCGCAGATGATGCGGGCCATGCCACGGCACACCGGCCGGAACGTATCCATGCCGTTGCCAGCCACGTGCAAAGTGGCCACCCCATCAAAACCCCGCCTTCTCCCCCAACTCCTCCCTTATCCAAACGGCCCCTTCCGTGCGCCAGCCGGTGCATCCGGAACCGCGGGGCTGGAGCAACGATTTGAATACTGAAGCAACCTTTTCCAGCCTGGGTCTGGCCGATACGCTCCTGCGTGCGCTGGACGACGTGGGCTATACCCGCCCCACCCCCATCCAGGCCAAAGCCATTCCCGTGGTGCTCACCGGGCGCGACCTGCTGGCCGCCGCCCAGACCGGTACCGGCAAGACCGCCGGCTTCACGCTGCCCATCCTGCAGCGCCTGCTCGAAAAGCCGGCGCAGGGCCGCAAGCCGGGCCGTCCCCGCTGTCTGATCCTCACGCCGACACGCGAGCTGACGGCCCAGGTGGCCGAATCGGTGGAGGCCTATGCCAGATACACCCGCATCCGTTCGGTGCTGATCTTCGGCGGCGTGAGCATCAATCCGCAGATCCAGGCGCTGCGCCAGCCGGTGGACATTCTGGTGGCCACGCCGGGCCGGTTGCTCGACCATGTGCAGCAGGGCACGGTGGACCTGTCGGACATCGAGATCTTCGTGCTGGACGAGGCCGACCGCATGCTGGACATGGGCTTCATCCACGACATCCGCCGTGTCATTGCCAAACTGCCGGCAAAACGCCAGAACCTGCTGTTTTCTGCCACCTTCTCGCCAGAAATCCGCTCGTTGGCCCATGGCCTGCTCGACAGCCCGGCCGAGGTGGACGTGGCGCCGCGCAACACCGCCTCCGAGCTGGTGGACCAGAGCGCCCATCTGGTGCCCAGGACACGCAAGCGGGCGCTGCTGTCGTACCTGATCGGCTCGCGCCGCTGGACGCAGGTGCTGGTCTTCACCCGGACCAAGCATGGCGCCAACCGCCTGGCCGAGCAGCTGGGCAAGGACGGCATCGAGGCCATGGCCATCCACGGCAACAAGAGCCAGGGGGCCCGCACCCGGGCACTGTCACGCTTCAAGGATGGCTCGCTGCCCGTACTGGTGGCCACCGACATCGCCGCCCGTGGCCTGGACATCGACGAGCTGCCGCACGTGGTCAATTTCGAACTGCCCAACGTGCCGGAAGACTACGTGCACCGCATCGGCCGTACCGGCCGGGCCGGACGTGAAGGCACGGCCGTGTCACTGGTCGACCGCGAGGAAATGAAGCTGCTGACCGGCATCGAACGGCTGATCAAGCGCCAGATCCCACGCGTGGAAGTGGAAGGCTTCACCGGCTGGCAGGCCCAGCCGGGCGATTCGGCCGACGACATCAACGACCGTCCGCCGCTGCCCCCGGGCCAGCGCCGGGGTGGGCGGGCAACGCAGGGGCGTGGTCAGGGTCAGCCCCGTCCGGCCACCACGGGTGCCGGCCGCAACCATGGCGCTGCGGCACCGGCTGACGGCCGCAGCAGCCGGAGCGCCTCCCTCCAGGGTGAAGGCCGTGGCCACGGGGGTGCAGCCTTCCAGGGCGAGGGCCGGGGCCGGACGGCCTCCCGGGCAGCCGAACCGGGCGCCCGTCCGGCCGGCTCTGGCAATGGCGCCCGCCGTCGCAGCCGCGGCGGCCGGGGTGGGCGTGCCGGGGGCAATCTGGGGGCAGCGCAGGACTGATCTCCCCAGGGGCACGGGGCCGCACACGCCCCGTCATGAGCAGCCCCTGCCAGATGTGCCACCTGTAAAAAGAACCCCGCATTCCCCTCCCACCGTTGGAAGGAAATGCGGGGTATTTTTGACGGCCTTCGCAAGCGCAGCCCTGACCAGATGTAGCGCCCTTAAATAGAACCCCGCATATCCTTCCGCCTGCATGGAAGGATATGCGGGGTTTTTGATGGCCAGCGCAGGCGCAGCCGTCAGGGCTCGTCCTGCAGGTCCGGGTCCTGGGCCGCAATGGCACCGCGCAGGCGGGCCAGCACCCGGCGCAGGCGGGCGGCATTTTCGGGGCCGACCCGGATCATGATCTTCTGGCCGGCCGACAGGTTTTCCAGTTTGTCGGACTCGAAGCGATACAGCACCTTCGGCTGCACCAGCCGGATCGGCCCATTGACACGGGGCGCCGCCAGCATATCGTCGATGGCTGCCAGCATGCGGTCCTGGAAGCGCTCTCCCGGAAAGCCCGTGTTCTCGTAGGTGTGCTGCAACAGCGGGTAGAACTTCGCGTACAGGCGGGCCAGTTTCGTGACGTTGAGCTTTTCCACATAGCCGATGATGGGCTCATAACGCGCGTAATTGGCCTCATCCAGCGTGATCGTGTCGCCTTCCTTCTTCACGCGCAGCAGACCGGGCACGCCGCGCGCCACCCGCATCTGCGAGGGCACGTGCTCGCGCGACAGGTTGTCGACGGTGATCACGGTACGCCGTGCCTGCTCCTGCAGGTTGAAGTACTTGCGCACCTGGGCCAGCGGGAAGCTGCGGGCAATCTCGCGGTTGATGGCCGCCTCGCTGGCATTGAGCGGTGCCCGTTTCAGGCGCGGTTTCTTCCTGCCGGCGTCCGGCTGTGCGCCGGCCTCGGTGCCCCGGCCAGCAGCGGCCTCGGCCTCCTTGCGCGCCTTTTCTTCGATGGCAGCCAGCTCGGCAGCCAGACGATCGGCTTCGGCCTTCTCGGCGGCCGCCTTCTCTTCAGCGGCTTTCTGTGCGGCTTCCTTTTCGGCGTCGGCCTGGTCTTCCGCCTCGTTCCTCTCGGCGGCAGCACGGTCTTCGGCAGCCTTGCGTTCCTGCTCCGTCCGGCGGCGGGCGTCATCGGCCTCCTGCACGGCACGGCTCGTTTCTTCCGCCCCGCCAGCACGCTTGTAGCTGTCGAACTGCGCGGGCGAGAACAGCCCCTTCACGAAGTTGCCCGCCTGGTTGAGCATGCCGGCCTGCCAGCCCCACAGCAGCAGCAGGGCCACCGCCGCGGCGGCCACGGCCAGCCAGAAGGTCAGGGCAGAGGAAGGTTTGGGAGGTCCTTTGGGAAAAGCCATATCGCACAGGGGTGCCCAAAACAGCCCCGCCCGCAGCCCACCGGCAGCCGGCCAGACCCTTGCACCCACGATGAAAGTCGGAAGGAAGACAGGAACATCCGCGACGGGGCGCGGGTGTCCCACCATGCACACCCGGTCCGGCGTGCCATTTTCAGAGTCTCCCGCAAATGCCCTGCGTCACGCTGGTTTCCATGTCCGGGCGATCCCGTGTGTTGTCATTTGCCGTCAATGGCCCTGCCATTGCCGGTAAATGGTGTCTTCCGGGTTCATCCCGATCCTGGGTCCAACGCACTCGCAGACTTTTGCAGAGGCCCCTCAATGGTACCCGCTGCACACGCCCCCATGACAGCCGATGCCCCTGCACGTGCAGGGAACCGCCAGTCCCGGGGATGGTCATCACGACACGCACGACGGGTCATCCTGGAGCGTGTCATGGTCTCATTCGCCCCCGCACAGGAATGCGCGAGGATCAGGCCAGGCATCCGGCTGCGACATCCAGCCCACCCCCGCACGAGGGCGCATGAGGCCATGTCATGCCATAACGCCCCTGGGCGCCGGCAGGCCGACACAGGAGCACAGGGCACAAGGGTACGGGGACAACAGCGGCACAACGCACAGCACACGGCAGAACAGGAGAAAGGCCGACACGCTGGCACGGATTCGGGGCCAGTGCGAGGCCGGAGCACCACATCCAGCCGGGCAGCCCCTGAACGAGGGCAGACAGCCAGCACCGCACCGACAGCCACGCGCCCGATACGGTTGCAGCCCGGTCTGGGCCACAATACCCCCTTTCCCGGTCTGCGTGTCCCCGCAGCGACCGGCGCATGCCCCTGCCGCCCCGTTCGCGCCGGTCGGGCACGCCCGCCGGGCTCACCCCCTTTCCTTTCACGCCCTGCCATGAAACTCGCCACCCGCAAGGACGATTCCCGTGACGGCCAGCTGGTCGTCGTCTCCCGCGACCTCAAGCACGCCGTGATGGCCGACCAGATCACCGGCACCCTGCAGCGCGCCCTCGACGACTGGGCCTTCATGGCCCCCCAGCTGCAGGACCTGTACGACGCGCTCAACCACGGCAAGGTGGCCAACAGCTTCCCCTTCGACCCGGCCGAATACATGGCACCGCTGCCGCGCGCCTTCCAGCGGGTGGAGGCGCAGGCCTGGCCCAGCCACGAAAAGCGCCTGCAGAAGGCCGGCCTGACCAGCCAGACCGGGCCACTGCCCGACGACATGGTGCCCCTGCGCGTGGCGCCCTCGCACGTGCTGTTGCCCGGCCACGGCATGGTGTCGCTGCGCTTTCCGCTGGGGCAGCCCGCCACCCGGCCGGACGAGGACGAAGCCGGCGAACAGGAAGGCCGCCGCACGGCGGAGGGTGAAGCCCCATCCGGCACCAGCGCGGCCGCCAAAGGCGTCCCGGCCGGGACTGCCACGGGCACTGGCCGCACCGACGCCCCTGATGCAGCAGCACGTCAGGCCGCAGCCGCCGCCGCGGCCGCCCGGGGTGGACTGGATTTCAGTGCACAACTGGTGGCCATCTGCGGTGATCTGCCCATCGACCTGGAAGAAGACGACGCCGACCGCCACCTGCTGCTGCTCGGTCTGGCCAGCGCCTGGCGCATCCATCCCGACAGCGAACCGGTCAGTCGCGAACGCAGCCGGGACCGTGGTCTGGCACTGGCGCCGGTGCTGATCACACAGGACGAGCTGGGCGAAGACTGGCGTGATGGCCGCATCCACCGGCCGCTGCACTGCCGCCTCAACGGACGTTCCACGGGACGGATCGACTGCGGGACCGACATGCGCTTCGGATTCCGGCAGCTGCTGGCGGCGCTGGCCCGCCAGACCCCGGTGGGCGCCGGCTGCCTGCTCACCTCCGGCCCGGTCAGCAACGCCGACCCCGACAGCGGCTGGACCTCGGTGCTGGAGGCCCGCGCCCGTCGCCGTCTGGAAAACAGTACCCAGCCCGGCCCGGCCTTCCTGCAGCCCGGCGACCGCATCCGTATCGACATGGCCGATGCCCGTGGCCAGTCGCTGTTCGGCGCCATCGAGCAGCAGACCGTGGCCTGAGAGGCCTTTGCAGAATCCGGCCGGGTTCGTGCCCAGGGGCCTTGAACCCTGTGCGGGCTCCTGATCCGGGCTGACAGGACATTCATGCACAGGCAGAACTGACCTGGCCATCCATCCGCCCCGATCGCCCATTCGCCCGGCAGCACGCGACCGGCCGGGGCTGCCCCCGCGACAATGAAGAATCGAAACGCAGGAAATTCGCCATGGCAGCCCTCGAGCAGGTGTTTCAGCAACCGTTCCGGTTTGCCCATGCCGCAGAACCGGCCTGGGTGGACAGTGTCGAAAGCATTGCCCTTCAGCTGAGCGCCACCCCCGTCCCCCCCCTGCCCCTCGACGCCGAGGAGCTGGGTTTCATCTACCTGCACAGTTCCCTGCATGCCCATGCGGGAGCCATTGCCCATGCCCTGCGCACCGTCACCGGTGTCAAGCGCTGGGTCGGCACGGCCTCACCCGGGGTGATTGCCGGCCACGCTGCATACGAGGACGTGCCCGGCATCGCCGTGATGCTCGGTACCTTTCCGGGCGGCAGCATCCGCTTCTTCTCCGAGGTGTCGCCCCTGCCGCGACTGGACCTGCTCGACCGGAGCACGCCCTGGTGGACGGCGCTGGTGAGCGGCCACGTGGGCCGCACCGAGGCGCGCGAGACCCTGCGCCACATCTCGGCGCTGCTGGGCAGCGGCTTCCTGTTCGGGGGCCTGACCGGACGCCCCGGCCCCGGCCGGGTGATGCCCGTGTTCACCGGCCAGGAATCGAATGCCGCCGGCCTGCTGGGCGGCGTGGCCTTCCGGGTGGACAGTGGTTCCCGCGTGCACGTGCGCATGGCCACTGCCTTCCAGCCGATGGGTGAACCGCACCAGATCACCGAGACGCACGACAACGTAATCATGGAGCTGGACGGCAAGGGCGCCAAGTCCGTACTCGACAGCGACTATCTGGTCAAGCCGGGCAACCGTCCCGCCGAGCTGCTGCAGGCACTCAGCAACGCACCGGAGATGCTGGTGGACGCCGGCGTGTACGAGCCGGTCCGGGTGGCCATCAGCCAGAACAACCGGCAGCAGATGGACAATCTGGCCGACTTCGAGCTGACTTCACTGGAAGACGTGGAACCGCTCAGTGGCGCGCTCTGCCTGAAGCTGGAAGAAGGCGCCGAGCTGCCCCGTACCGGCCGGGTGCGCTTCTGCACCTACGACCCGGAACACGCCCGCGGGGAACTGGACCGCGTGCTGGGCCTGCTGTGCGAGGACATCCTGCGCGAAGGACGGAACGTGCGCGGTGCGCTGTACATCAGCAGCCGTCACCGTGTGCCGGCGATTTTCCCGAGTCTGGCAGACGAGCTGTTCCGGGTACGCCAGGCGCTGACCCCGCTGGGCGCCTTCCCGATGGTGGGCTACCAGAGCGAGGCCGAGCTGTTCCACGACTTCCATCATCACCACGCCGGCATGGTGACGCTGTTCACCGACTGAGCGTCAGCGCGCGCCAGGCCCCGGCGCCGGTCCCGGCCGGGCATCACGCCGGTCACCCTCCTGCCCGGCGGCCGGCAGCACCTTCACCCGCCCGGCGTCGATCTGACGCTCCATGCGGCCCGGATCGGGCTGATCACCGAACAGCGGCGGCAGCACGCCCAGCAGCGACAGCATCAGAAGCACGTTGAGCAGCACCAGCGCGGGCAGCAGGTAGTGGCCCAGGGTGCGCCGGCGGGCGGGAAGAGGAGGATCTTCGAGCAGGGAGGACATGAAGGTCGGTCGCGGTAAGATCATCGCAGCTTAGCGGATCACCCCGGCCGCTTCAAGCCCGCGCCGACCGGGGGTGTGCGCATTGACGCGCCCGCGCGCCAGCGCCCGTGCAGGGCCGGGAGCACCCGGAGCGCGGCCATGAGGCCCCACATCACCCCCGCGGCCGGATGCTGACCTGCTCGGCCGTCAGCGTGGCCAGACTTTCCGCCCCGGCCCCGTCCTCATAGCGCACCTGCAGGCCGCCGGCTGCATCGATGCCCAGCGCCACCGCATCCCGGCTGCCATCGGCACGGTGCACACGCACGGGCCGCCCGGCCAGCACATCCAGCTGCTGCCAGCGTGACATGAAAGGCTCGAAACCGCCGGTGACCAGCTGTTCCACCCCGGCCAGCAGTGCCTGCCCCACGCCCAGCATCACCCGGGCCAGCAGGGCATCGTCGGAACCGGCACCCGCTCCGGTCAGCCCATGGCCGAACACCGCACCAACCGGCTGGTCGGAATCCAGCCCGCCCGGCAGCCCGAACAGGTTCAGCCCGCAGCCGATCACCAGCCGGCTGCCCGTGCTGCGACTGCGCATCTCGCACAGAATCCCGCCCACCTTGACCAGCGGTCGGGCCGGATCGTCCTGCAGCAGGCAGAGGTCGTTGGGCCACTTGATCTTCACCGACGCGCCCAGCGTACCCAGAAATTCGGCAATCACGATACCTGCCACCAGCGGCACCAGCCCGGGCGACATCAGCTGGCCAGCCGCCAGCTCGCAGCCGAACGAGGCCGTCATGGCCTGTCCGGGCCGCGAGCACCAGACCTTGCCCCGGCGCCCGCGGCCCTGCGTCTGCTCGCCGGCCATCAGCCAGACGGCCACCGGCCCCCGTGGATTGCCGGCCGCATCCGGCGCCGTATCGCCCTCCGGCACCAGCACCTCACGCTGCATCAGCGTCTGGTTGGTGGAACCGATGCTGTCCACCCACTCCACCCACAGGTGCCCATCCTGCCGCCCCCCCGCGTATTCATCCTGCCAGCGTGTATCCATGGCCTTCTCCTGGCTCTTCTGCCGCACCGACCTGCCGTATCAGTCCGCTGCAGCCTGTTGCACGGGCCTGACGCGCCCGCCCGCCAGACTGACCTGCCACACCCATCTGCCGCACCTGCCGTGCTCACACCTGCCGGACCCGTAACCACTTTTACTGGTCCATGCCACAGCTGCAGGACAGGCACAGTATGCCTGCACGGCCCACAGCACGTTGATGAAAGCGGTACCGGCGGGTCCGCCGCACGGCTTCCATGTTATAACCTTCCCCATGCGCCCAGACCCTACCCGGCCAGACACCCGGGCCACGGCCCACCCCGTGCTCTGGCTGATGGCCTTCGTTGCCATTCTCTACCTGTCCCTCTACCCGTTTGGCGAATGGAGCCTGCGCCGGCCGGGCACGTTCTCGTGGCTGTTTGCGTACCACCGGCTCAACTATTCGTGGGGGGATCTGATCGTCAACATCGGCGCCTATGCCGGTTTTGGCTATCTCACCGCCCGGCAGCTGCAGGGGCGCTTCACGCTGCCGGCAGCCGTCCTGATCACCTCCGCCGGCTGCACGCTGCTCTCCTTCATCATGGAGTCGCTGCAGTCCTGGCTGCCACGGGTTCCCTCGCTGGTCGATCTGGCCACCAACGGGTTCGGCGCCGTCCTGGGTGCCCTGGTGGTCGTGCTGGTCACCACCTGCGCACCGCTGCGCGCGCTGCGCGACCGCGCGGCCTCTCTCGTCTTCGGCCGTGAAAGTGAGCACAAGCTTCGCCGCTTTGTCGCCGTACTCCTCGTGCTCTGGCTGGCCAGTCAGGCCGTGCCCCAGCCCCTGCTGCTGGCCACCGGCCCCCTCACCCCCTGGCCGGGCGAAGGGCTGCTGTCCGTCTTCCTGCCCTTCGAGCGCCTCACCCACCTGCTACCCGACGCCACCCTGCCGATGGCCAGCACCCTGCTCACCGCCGCCTCGGTGCTGCTGCTGGCGCTGCTGGTCATGCGCTGCGTCGAAACACCCCGCAACCGCCTGCTCCTGTGGCTGGGCCTGCTGGCCGCCGCACTCGTCCTGCGCATCACGGCAGCCCTGCACATCTACATCGGGGCCGACCAGTTTGCCCTGCAGCTGCCCGTGCTGCTGGCCGGTCTGGCGCTGACGGCCCTGCTGCTGCGCCCCCTGATGCGCTGCAGTGACACCCGCCAGCGCCAGCTCGCCATCGTGCTGGTCGTGTTCATCTGCTGCCTGGCGCTGCTCATCCCGGTCGATCCCGACCTGCAGCCGCTGCTGGCACGGCGCACCCTCACCACCTGGATGCGCATGGCCACCCCCGGATTCCGGGGGCTGCTGCGTACCATCGCCGCCACATGGCCGCTGGCGGTGCTGTACTTTTTTGTCATCGAAGCCCCCACCTCATCGGCCAGACGCCCCCGGCCGGCGGCCAGCGTGAACGGTCCCACGGCCTGACTCACACAATGGTTTCCACGGGGGCGGCCTTCAACCCGCTGCCACCACACCGTTTGCCATGAATCCATCCACCCGCGTCCTGTCCATCCCCGGTCCCGTCGGCCCCATCGAGTGCTCGCTCGATGTGCCGGCCCAGCCGCGACTGCTGGCACTGATTGCGCATCCGCACCCGCTGCAGGGGGGCACCATGAACAACAAGGTGGCCCAGACCATTGCCCGGGCGCTGCTGCAGCAGGGTGCCATCTGCTGGCGGCCCAACTTCCGGGGCGTGGGCGAAAGCGCAGGTGAATTCGATCATGGCAACGGCGAAACCGATGACATGGAAGCCGTTCTGACGCAGGCGCTGGCCCACGAGAGTGCCGCCGCGCTGCCGCGCCCGGTACCCCTGGTACTGGCCGGGTTCTCGTTCGGCACCTTCGTGCAGTCCCGCCTCATGCAGCGCCTGGCCAGCCACCCGGTCGAACACCGGCCGATGGTGTTCGTCGGCCCGGCCGTCTCGCGCTTCGACGTGCAGGCCGTGCCGGCCGACACGCTGGTCGTGCATGGCGAGGAGGACGACGTGGTGCCGCTCGCCAGCGTGCTGGACTGGGCCCGTCCACAACAGCTTTCCGTCGTCGTCGTTCCGGGCGTCGGCCACTTCTTCCATGGCCGGCTGCCGCAACTGAAATCGCTGATTCTGCGACACCTGGCAGGAACACATGTCTGACACCACGCTGATCGAACGTCCGGCCACTGCCGGCCGGACGCCCTCTTCCCCGAACGCTGTCCAGGCAGCCCAGGCCGCCGCCAGGGCCGCCACGCTGACGGCCGCCACCACGGCCCGTGCTGCCGGCAAATCCGCGGCCACACGTCCGGCAGCAGGAAGAACATCCCCAGCCCCGGCCGGTATTCCTGCTGCGGGCAAGCCCGCTCCCGTCGCAGCCGGCATGTCTGCAACGGACAAACCTGCCCCCATCGCTGCAGTGCGCCCTGCAGCGGGCAACACCGCCCCTGCCGGCGCCCGCACGGCAGCCGTTGCGCCTGCCACCCGCACCGTACTCAGCTTCGAACGCACCGCGGCCGGCAGCGCCCAGCTGCGCGACCCCGGCGTCGTGCTGTCGCCCAACGCCACCCGCCTGCTGATGCTCTTCGAAGAGCCGCAGACCATCGACGGCCTGCGCAGCATGATCGACGAAGCCTGGCTGCCCGAGGCCCTCATCGAGCTGGAGCGCCGCAAACTCGTGCGCCGCTTCACCGTCGTGTGCCCGGTCGAGGCCGTCCCGGCGCAGCCTGCGCCCGAAGCCGCCATTCCGGTCGTCCGGACCCGTGTCGGGGAAGCCCCCGCAGGCAGCACACGTACGGCCGCCGCACATGGCGCAGCAGGCCACGGCACGGCAGACAGCATCGCAGCCAAGCGCACCAGCGCCACGGCCGCCCCCCACGGCGCAGCAGGCCACGACATGGCAAGCGGCATCGCAACAAGGCACACCACGGCAGACCACACCCCGACAGTCCGCACAGCCGGGACACGTACGGCCGAAGTACACACCGCCAGGCCCCATGCCGGCGAGACTCGCCCCATCGATCCGGCCAAAGAGGCCGCCGTCCGTCTGGCCCGCCAGCGCGCCCAGGCCCGCATCCTGTTCCTGCAGCAGATCGGCCGCCTCAGCACGCTGATGATCGACCGCATCGAATCCTGCCAGTCGGAAGCCGAACTGCAGCGTCTCACCCCGGCCTTTGCCGACCTGCTGCCGGCCGAAACCACCCGGCAGGCCCGCGCTGCCTGAACGGATCGTCTCGATTTACGAGACTGTGGTTTTGTAAGCAAATGAAACCAATTTACGGCAAACCATAGATGAATCAACGGCGCAGGCACGTTATCATTATTGGCATAACGTAACCAAATCTGCGCAATGCGCAGAGAGGGCCGGTTTTCCGGCCCGGTGAGTGACGATGCCCGCGCCCAAAATCGCCAGACTTGAACCGGTCCGCCACACGGACCCCGACAGCTGGGAGCCGCCCCGCTCCTGGACGGCGTCGCGCATCCCCTCGGCGCGCCTGCGCGCCATTCATCTGGCTCTGGGTGACGGGCGAGACCAGCCCAACCCGCGCATGGTATTCTCGCTCACCGAAACCGGCATGCAGACGGTCAAGAACCCGCGCCGCATCATGTCCACGCCGGCGCGGCGGCTGCTCAACCTGCTCGACGGCCGGCGCTCGCTGGGCGAAATGCCCGCCATCGTCCGCCCGGCCGACCTGCCCGAGGCACTGAAGGAACTCATCTCGCGTGACATGATCGCGCTCACCGGCATCGCCCGGCACGACGCCGCCCCCACCGACCCGCAGACCGAACTCAAGCTGCAGGCCATCAAGCGTGCCCTGCATGGCGCCTTCGAAGCCGAACTGGGGCCCGACGCCTCCGTGCTCGAGGCCCGTGTCCAGGACTGCGTCAACCTGCACGTCCTGCGCCACGTCCTGCGCGAACTCATCAACCTGGTCGGCCAGCGCAAGAACCCGGCGGCCGCCCATCGCATCGCCACCCGCGTGCGCCGCCACGGCCCGCTCTGACCTTTCCCGTCCGTGCCCACCTTCATCCTCCCCCCTGCGGCCCCGCAGCGCCAGCCCTCCCCCCGTTCCACTGCACCGGCGAACGGCATGCACTGTCCACCGGCCATGGCTTCGATCCATGCGCCTGACATCCCACCCATGCGTCGCTCATCACCCGGCCCCATGCTGCGCCGTGCCCTGTCGGCCCTGCTGCTGGGCACCAGCCTGGGACTGGCCGCCCTGACGGGCCCAGCCGTTGCCCAGAGCGCCAGTGTGCCGCCGCCCGACATCGCCGCCCGTTCGTGGTTCCTGTTCGATGTCACCACCAACACGGTGCTCTACAGCCAGACCCCCGACGAGCGCGTCGAGCCGGCGTCGCTGACCAAGCTGATGACCGCCTACGTGGTGTTCGAGGCCCTGCGCGACGGCACCCTCAAGCCCGACGCCCGGCCGCCGGTATCCAGCCGCGCCTACAAGTCGGCCGGCTCGCGCATGTTCGTCGACCCGCGCAGTCCCGCCACCGTCGATGAACTGCTGCACGGCCTGATCATCCAGTCCGGCAACGACGCCGCCATCATCCTGGCCGAAGCCGTGGCCGGCAGCGAGGAGCAGTTTGCCGAACAGATGAACGCCGAGGCCCGCCGCCTCGGCATGAAGAACTCGCACTTCGTCAACGCCTCTGGCCTGCCCGCCCCCGACCACTACTCGTCGGCGCGCGACATGGCCGTACTGGCCACCCGCATCATCAAGGAGTTTCCGCAATACTACCGGCTGTACTCCGAACGTGAGTACACCTTCAACGGCGTGCGCCAGCCCAACCGCAACCGCCTGCTGGCCATCGACCCCTCCGTCGACGGCATGAAGACCGGCTTCACCGACGCCGCCGGCTACTGTCTGGTGGCCTCCGCCCACCGCGAGCAGAAAAACGCCACCGACCCGCAGGGCAGCCAGTTCTCGCGCCGCATCCTGTCCGTGCTGCTGGGCGCCAGCTCCGATGCCACCCGCGCCACCGAATCGCAGAAGCTGCTCAACTACGGCTTCCAGAACTTCGAAGCCCTGCAGCTCTACCGCAAGAACCAGCCCGTCGGCAACCACCCCGTCTGGAAGGGCCAGCAGCCCACCGTCTCGGCCGGGTTTGCCGACGACGTGCTGATCACCGCCCCGCGCGCCCAGATCGGCAACATCAAGGGTGAAATCGAGCGCACCGAACCCCTGATCGCCCCCATCCACGCTGGCCAGCGCATCGGCACCCTCCGCATCCGCCTGGGCGAAACCGTCATTGCCGAGCGTCCGCTCATCGCGCTGGAAACCGTCGAAACGGCCGGCTGGTTCAAGAGCACCTGGGACACCATCCGGCTCTGGGTCAAGTAAACAGCGCCCCTGACACGCCCCCCGCCACACCTCGCGCCCGTACCGTCCGTACGTCGCGAGGTTTTTTGTGTCCGGCCCCGGCGGCACACAAGGACATGCCAGCGCCCCCTGCCCTGCAAAGGAGCGAGTCCTGACGGCGTACGACGTGCCGTTCTGTTCAAGGCTTCCAGGCCGGCGCTGAAGCGAACAAACAAATCCGCGGCACGCTCTAGAATCATCCCTTTCTCTTGCCAACAGGGAGCCCGCCGTGGCCGAAGAACAGACCGTCTATCTCAATGGTGAATACCTGCCGCTGTCCGAAGCGCGCATCCCGGTACTCGACCGGGGTTTCATCTTCGGTGACGGCATCTATGATGTCGTCCCCGTCTACGAAGGTCACCCCTTCCGTCTGGCCCAGCACCTGACCCGCCTCAAGCGCTGCCTGACCCAGATCCGCATCGACCCGCCAATGGACCAGGCCGGCTGGAGCGCCCTCGTGCGCGAACTGGTCGAACGCCATCCCCAGTGGCCCAACCAGATGGTCTACCTGCACGTCACCCGCGGCGTGGCAAAGCGCGACCACGGCTTCCCGCAGGGCATCACGCCCACCGTGTTCGCCATGACCAACCCCTTCGTGCCGCCCACGCCCGAGAACATCGGCAACGGCATGAGCGCCATCAGCCTGCCCGACGAACGCTGGCTGCATTGCGACATCAAGTCCATCTCGCTGCTGGGCAACATCCTGGCCCGCCAGAGCGCGCTCGATGCCCACGCCAAGGAAGCCATCCTGTTCCGTGACGGCTACCTCACCGAAGGCGCCGCCTCCAACATCTGGATCGTCCGCGACGGCACCCTCATCGCCCCCCCGCACGACAACCTCATCCTCGAAGGCGTGCGCTACGCACTGATGGAAGACCTCGCCGCCCGCTGTGGCATCCCCTTCGACATCCGCCGCATCCCCGAGGCCGAAGTCCGTCACGCCGACGAACTGCTGCTCACCGCCGCCACCAAGGAAGTCCAGCCCATCACCCGGCTCGATGGCAAACCGGTTGGAAACGGCACTCCCGGCCCCATCTTCCAGAAACTGTTTGCGGCCTACCAGCAGGCCAAGGCCGAGTCCCGTCAGACCACCGCCTGACAGCCGTGCCAGGCTGCTTCCATGCTTTCCCCCGAACCCCATGACCGATCACACCCATCCCCAGCCCCCCCACCACCCCGGCCACCTCACCAACGAGGGTGAGCGCATCGAACCCAGTGCCGTCGACCCGATGGAATTCCCCATGGAGTTCCCCATCAAGGTGATGGGCAAGAACGAGGCCGACTTCACCCCCCTCGTCGCCGGCATCATCGCCAGACATGTTCCGGACTTCGACCCGTCCAGCCTGGAGGCCCGCGAATCGAAGGGAGGCGCCTATCTGTCGCTGACCGCCACCTTCACCGCCCAGTCACGCGAACAGCTCGATGCCCTCTATCGCGAACTGTCGGCCAGCCCGAAAGTTTCGTACCTCATTTGATCCAGCGCAGAACCCCGTGCCCCGGGTTGCGCACAATACGCCGCGCGAACCTTTCGTTCCCGACGGAACGTTCGCGCCGGTGCAAACCGGGCACTGCCACGGCCGCCCCGCCAGCGGCCACCATCAGGGCTTTCCCTACTGTGGCTGGTGACTGAATCTGATACGCTGCCCGGCTGGCCCACCACAGCGTCTCCGGGTTCGTTGTACCGGCTATCATTCCCGGCTATCCCCGGGTTCTTATCCAACACGCCCCGCCGTCCCGACGGAAGCAGCCCCGTTTCACGGCCCATTTTCAATGACTGCTGCCCCTCCCATCCGCCTGCGCCTGCTGGGCACCGTGCCCTATACCGAAGCCCTCACCCGCATGCGCCAATGGACGGCCGCCCGCCAGGCTGCCCGGCCTCCCGTGGTACCGGCACGCCGCGCGGGCAACGCCACCGGCACCGGCGGACGCCCCCACCTCACCCTCGTGGGCTCCGGGCGCTCGTGGTCACATGCCCCCTGTACCCCCTCTGCAGCCGGCGCGGCAGCTGCTGCAGACAGCCCCACCAGCCTCACCCGCCCGGCACTGTGCCTCAACTGGCCCGAACTGCACGACGCCGCCACCGCCGGTGACGAAATCTGGCTGATGCAGCACCCGCCCGTCTTCACCCTGGGCATGAACAGCCAGCCCGGGCACCTCCTCGATCCCGGCGACATCCCCGTCGTCCCCACCGAACGGGGCGGGCAGATCACCTACCACGGCCCGGGCCAGATCATGGCCTACCTGATGCTGGACCTGCGCACCCGCAAACTGGGCATCCGTGTCCTGGTCGAACGCATCGAAAACGCCCTCATCCAGTGCCTGATGCACTACGGCGTCACCGCCATCCGCCAGGCCGGCGCCCCCGGCATCTACGTCCTGCCCCGCCATCCGGCCCAGGCCTTTGTCCAGCCCTTCGAGGCCCTGCAGGCCTGTTCGGGCAGCGCGGGCCTGCCCATGGCAGGTTCTGCACAGGTGACCAGCCCCGCCAAAGCAGCCTGCACCGGCAGCGCCACCGGCCCCAACGGTGCACTTCGCAACAGCGGAGCCAGCACGATCACTGGCATGGCCCATGCCGGCGCCTCCGGTGAAGCCGGCAGCATCGCCCGCCCCCCCCCTGCGCCCACTGCCGCATCGACCGGCCCCTCCGCCGGAACGACATCTTCCATCGCAGCCGGCACAGGCCACCACCCCCATCTCGCCGTGGTGCCCCCACCGGCCCCGCGCCCCCATGCCCGCCACGCCCGGCCCGCCCCCGGCGTGGCCAAGATTGCCTCCATCGGCCTCAAGGCCAGCCACGGTTTCTCCTACCACGGCCTGGCCCTCAACGCCCAGATGGATCTGGCCCCGTTCTCGCGCATCAACCCCTGCGGCTTCCAGAACCTGCAGATGACCGACATCCACCGCGAATCGGCCAGCCCTGCAGACATCGATCTCGACGCCCTGGCGCTCGATCTGGGCCACGCGCTCATTCAAGCCATTGAAGGATATTCCCGATGAACCTGACCGACAGCCCCCTGACTGCCAGCAAGCCGCAGCGTCCGCCCGTCGTTCCCGTCACCCTCGAACCCGACAGCACACCGCACGGCCACGGCGCTCACGCCCGCAGCCAGCCGGCCACCGGCCAGACCCCGCAGGACACCATCCCGGCCTGGGGCGCCGCCATCACCCCGCCGGCACGCCCGGCCGCCACCGGCAATGGCTCCAGCAACGGCAACAGCGTCACCAGCAGCGCAGCCACCACCCGGCCCGACACCATGACCGTTGCGCTCGAACGTCCGGCTACGGCCACAACCACCCCGGCCGCTACCCAGACCGGCACGGCCCCCGCCGGCAGCACCGCGTCGGCCAGTGCCCGTGCCACGGCCAATCAGGCCGCCGCCGCCCCGGTGGCCGATCCCCGCATCAAGCAGAAGGGCGAAGCCAAGACCGCACGTATTCCCATCAAGATCATCCCGATCAAGGACATGCTGCGCAAACCCGAGTGGATCCGCAAACAGGCCCCCAAGCTCGGCAGCCGCTACTACGAAATGAAGGAGATCCTGCGGGATCACAAACTGCACACCGTCTGCGAGGAAGCCTCCTGCCCCAACATCGGCGAATGCTTCGGCAAGGGCACCGCCTCCTTCATGATCATGGGTGACAAGTGCACCCGCCGCTGTCCGTTCTGTGACGTGGGCC
>ERZ773077.736-NODE-736-length-24082-cov-4.656720_pt1 | contig 24082 bp, 23 predicted proteins | sample MGYA00580612_ERZ773077 | MGnify/ENA primary metagenome ERZ773077 (study PRJEB29015, sample SAMEA2737971) | human oral metagenome | biome: human oral; feature: human-associated habitat; material: dental | place: China | collected 2021 ...
GTCGGGCCGCAGCACCGGGTTGTCGCCGGCCGACAGGAAGATCCCCACCCAGCGCGAGCGGCTGTCGGAGTCGATGAGCACGCACTTGACGAAGAGCGTGAGCGGCACGGCGAGGATCGTGCCGAGCGCTCCGATGACCTGGCTCCAGAACAACAGGGACAGGAAGGTCGTGGTCGTGTTGAGGCCGACGGCGTCACCGGTGAACTTCGGCTGGATGAGACTCTGGATGACGAAGTTGAGCACCGCGTAGGCGACGACCACCCACAGCGCCGTCCACGGCCCAGAGTCCACCAGTGCCAGGAGGGCCGGCGGAATGACGCCGAGGAAGAAGCCGATGTTGGGGATGTAGTTGGTGATGAAGGACAGCACGCCCCAGGTCACCGCCATCGGCACCCCGAGGAATCCCAGAGCGGCGACGTCGAGCACCGCCACGATCAGGCCGAAGATGGTCGACACCAGCCAGTAGGAGCGCACCGCTCCGGCGAAGTCCGCGAGCGCGCGGGCGATCCCGGGCTTGAGGACGGTCAGCGCCTGGGCCCGCACCTCGATGCGGGACATGTCGAACATCAGGAAGATGACCGTCAGCGCCATGACGCTCAGGATGGAGCTGAAGTTCGTGACCTGCTCGAGGAGCCCCTGGGCCACCATGACGATCTTGTTGGTGTCCATGGCCTGGGAGACCTGGCCGAACAGAGCGGACTGGTCTACGCCGAAATGCGTCAGCAGCTCCTGAATGCTCTTCCAGATGGCCTGGAACTTGACCGTGTAGGTGGGCAGGGTATCGACCAGCTGCACGATGGCCACCCCCAGTGCCGCGAACATCGCCAGCACGAAGGTGTAGATGAGGATGATCGCCCCCACGGCGGACACGGACCGGGGCACGTGGTGGCGACTCGCCCAGCTCACCAAGGGCCGCACGGTGATGACCAGCGTGAGGGCGAAGAAGGCGGGACCGACGAGGGCGCGCGCCAAGTAGATCCCGACGCAGCCCACGGCCAGGGCGGCGATGGTGATCGCGATGGCCTCGCCCTGAGGCCGCTCGACGGACTCGACGGACACAGCCCGGTGTTCAGGTGTCGGCGCAGGGGTCTTACTCATGGACGGTATCCTCCCACGGCCGTATGACGCACTGCCGCAGGACGCACGCAAACCGCTCACACGGCAATCAGACAGCAAGACAGCGAAACAGCAAAATGAAGTAGGCAGCCCGGCGCCTTTGCCGAGCCGTCTTCAGCCTACAGGACCCCGTCTCGACGGCGGCTGGGACCTCCGACCGCCCCGGGTGCCCCTGCACCACCGCCCTCCGCCGCTATCCGCCGGTCTTCCCCCGCGCGCCTTCACCTCCCTTCGCCCAGATCGGTGCGTAGGGCCGCCGTACCCGCCGGCCGGGCGCGTCCGCAGAGCCGTCGGGCCTACCGGGCCCGCCGGGCCTGCCAGCCGTATCCGCCGGCCGGGCCGCGGGACCCGGGTCGTGCTCCCCGTCGTGCGGTCTTCTTCCCGAGGATCCGGGTGAGGATACTCGGATCATGCTCGACCGCATGAAGATCTACGCCGACCACATCGCCCGGATCCTGGCACCGGAGGAGCACCCGACCGTTGCGGCCGGCGTGGACTACCTCATACCCGGCTACGAGGACGATGGCCACGCCCCGATCCCCAAGCCGGGCCTGGGCGAGCGGATCATCGACACCCTGCTGGGGGTGGGCGGCATCTGGGTGAACCCTGACAAGCTCGATCGCTTCTTCTTCGGCTGCTCCTACCGGGGGCGGTTCGGCATGCTCGCAGCCGGCCTCAAGGACGCGCTCGGCTCAGACTCGATTGCGCCGGATCTGCTCATCACCGACCAGCGGCTGATCCTCCTGAAAGACCTCAGCGACGAGGTGCCCGTCATCCTGTGGCAGTGCCCGCTCGGCGCTATAGCGGCAGTCGCCTCTGCCCCGCGGCCCCTGCAGCACGGGCGCATCATTGTCAGCTTCCAGGACGGTTCCTTCATCGCGCTCATCGCCGGCATCCTGCTGCGCAGGCGGGCCAAGCGCATCGTCGCCGGCTGGCGGGCAGTGCGGCCCGCCTGAGCGGCGTCGGCTCCTGGGCCGGCTCCTGTGGGGTCTGGGAGCCCTCGCGCCCCGGGAGCCCTGTCAGCTGTCGAGCCCGGCCAGCCAGGGGTCGACGGCGTCGTAGAAGCCCGCGGGACGGGTGCGTCGCACGTCATGGGCGCCACCCGGCACGAGCGCCGTCGTCACAAGCGGATTCGCGAGCCGCCCGACGACCTCCAGCCCCTCGCGCCCCACGCGCGCCGCACCGGGACGATCGCCGGTGACCAGGAGCGCGGGGACGGCGAGCGCGGCCATCGCCTCAGTCCACTCGACCTCCGGGGCGACGACGCCGGTGCGCAGCAGTGCGGGATCCGTGCGCTGACTGGCCCACACGCCCGCCACGGCCTCGGAGTCGGGCACCTCGGGGTCGGCCAGGGCGCGTGCCACCGCGGCCGCGGGGTCGGCGACCTCGGCGCGGCGGGCTCGCTCGCGCCCGGCACCGCGGGCGAGCAGTTCGGCCGGACTGCGCGAGCCGTAACGGGCCGGGTCGTGCAGGACGACGCCGCGGACCAGCTCGGGGCGGCAACCGGCCACCACCATGGCGGTGGCGGCGCCCATGGAGTGGCCAATGACGACGGGCGCGGGCGCGTCGGGCAGACCGAGAGCGCGCCGACCGCGAGCCTGGATCTCCAGGTCCTCCAGGACGGCCACGGCGTCGTCGACGAGGACCTCGCCAGCGCGCTCGAGCTCGTCGGACTCCCAACGCGGGGACAGGCCGTGACCGCGGGCGTCCACGGCGATCACCCGATAGCCCAGGGCTGACCAGTGGTCGATGGCGTCGGCCTGGGAGACCGCCGAGGAGGTGATGCCGTGAAGTAGCACGAGGGTCGGAGCGTCATCGGGGCCGACGACGATGCGGGCGAGGCTGCGGCTGCTATAGGTCATGCCCTCATCCTGCCTCCGCACTCGACGTGTGGCCACGGGTTCTCCGACCGACGGCGCCGTGCACCTGCGAATCAGGGAATCAGAATTGGCTTCCGCGCCCGTACATTTCGATAAGGCTCACACCCACAATGACCAGGATAATGCCCGCCACCACAGCCGAAGACATTCTTTCCGAGAACACAAGCCAGCCGACAACCGCAGTAGCGGCCACCCCCAATCCCGCCCATACGGCATAAGACTCCGCCAGGGGCGCACCGCGGACAAGAGCGGCGAAGAAAAGGGCGAATGAAATCCCGTATCCGGCGACGGCGAGCGCCCACCAGATCCACATAGCATCCGCATCGGTCGCGGCGCGCAACGAGCTCGTCGCGAAGACTTCGGCGGCGATTGCGCCCAATAAGAGCCACACGTACATGCCGCAGAAGATACTATACCGGACGTCCGGTATCAAGAAGGTGCGGCCTGTAGACTGCCCGGAGCAGGGCCCGACAGCAGCGCTCACGGCAGTAGATAAGAAGACGAGAAGATGCAGAAGAAGCAGAAAACGCAGAAGAAGGTCGCGATGCCGGATTCCCAGCCGCCCCTCACGCGTGACAGAATTCTTGATGCGGCACAGACGATTCTCCTCAGGGACGGGGGCGACCGCCTGACAATAGCCTCGGTGGCCAAAGAGGCGAGAATCAGCAAAGGCGGACTCTTCTACCACTTCGCATCGAAGCAGGAGCTGGTGGAAGGACTCATCGAGAGGTACACCAGGGAGTTCGATCTGCTTCTAGAATCGGCCGGCGATTCACCCGGATCAGCTATCGACACCTACATCCGGTCCGCCGGCAGATCGGATGGTCCGGCATCCCGGGGGGTGATCGCCATGCTGGCGGCCGTCATCGTGGATTCGGAAGCCCTGGGATTATTGCGCCAGAAGTACGATCACTGGAATGAGCGCCTGCACGCCGATGGAATTCCTCCCCATATCGTATCCACGGTGCGCTACGCCGTAGATGGGCTCTGGCTCGCCGATACCCTGCAGCTCGCACCTCCCAGCCAGAAATCTCGCGATAGGACGATCGAGTTCCTCCAGAACATGGTGGAGCCCTTCAAAGCGGGCCAGAACACATGAACGCATAGCCGGATATGGGCCTGACGAGCCCCCACCGGCGCGCTCCGAAGCGCATTCACTATTCACGGCTCATGCCTTCCCGCAGACGAGGCGCTTGCAGAGGTAGCACGGAACAAGCATCAGCACGATATTCGGCACCCACCAACCGAGAGTGAAGTCCCCGTAGCACGCCCAGAAGGATATGGCCATGAAGCCCGCGCAGAAGGTGAGCGTCAGGCCGACCATCAGAACCGCCTCTCCGAGCCGCCGCCCCCTCCCGGTCAGGTACACACCCACGCAACCAGCCGCCACGGCCAGAAGATCCAAGGGGAAGAACGACCAGTTCCACGCCTGAACAACCTCGTTTCCGTAGTCCTTGAAAGCACTCTCGGGAGGAATCAGGTGCATGGCGGTCGCAACCCAGTAGACGATCAAACAAATGTCCACGATCACAAGCATGAATTTGGCGCGACGCATATTCTCCTCCTCAGTTCCCTTCCATTCCTCTCCTCGATCCGCTTCGGCGGGCCGCCCGCGCGCGGGCCTTGTGCCCACCGCACGCAGATCCCGACCCTTCCCGACCCATGCAGACCGACGCGGCCCCCGCACGCGAATCTCGCAACGGAGTCCCGCTTTCGACTATGCGCAGCACGCCTCCGACGTGAATTTCCGGCGATTACCCGCGACGCACATCCGGAGGCCTCCATCAGATATGTACTGTACCGGACGTCCGGTCGCCCATCAAGCATGCCCCGTGCCGGTAGCCGCCCGCCGCTCCCCGCATTGACGGCCGCGCACCGCTTCCGCGCGCCCGGCTCCGCCCACCCGGCTCCGCGCACCCGGCGACCGTCTGAGCCGAGACGGCCCAGCACTATGCTGCCTCCATGAGCGAGCAGAGCACGCCCCGGATGAATGTCGAGTCCTTCAACCTGGACCACACGCGAGTGGTCGCGCCCTTCGTGCGGATCGCGGACCGCAAGCGCCTGCCGGGCGGAGACGAGCTGATCAAGTACGACGTGCGCTTCTGCCAGCCCAACCGCGAGCATCTGGAGATGAGGGCGGTGCACTCCATCGAGCACCTGACCGCGGAGCTCATGCGCAACCACACCGATCGGCTCATCGACTGGAGCCCGATGGGCTGTCAAACCGGCTTCTACGCCCTGACCCTGGGGCTGGAGCCGGCCGAGTTCCTGCCACTGCTGGAGGCGACCTTCCGCGACGTCCTGGAAGCCACCGCCGTGCCCGCCGCCAACGAGGTGCAGTGCGGCTGGGGCGCGAACCACTCCCTGGAGGCGGCGCAGGCGGCGGTGCGAGCCTTCCTGGCGGCCCGCTCGGAATGGGAGATCGTCATCCCCGAGGCCTCGGCGGATTCTGAGGCGCAGGGGGCTTACGCGGCTCCCGTCGCCCGCGAGCAGGGCCCAGAAGCGTGATGCCCCTGGCCCTGGAATCGGCCGCCGAGGACGCCATCATCATCCCGCAGAGCCCGATCCTCCTGTTCACCGTCCTCCTGCAGCCGGGGATGATGCTGCTGGCCTACCTCGTGGGCCGGCTCACCCGCCGCATCCTGCAGCGCTGGGGAACGAGCCTGTCCTCCTCCGCGGCGACGCTGACGGCGCTGCTGGGCCTATGGGGCGGCCTGGCGCTGGGGGCCTGGCTCTTCGACGAGGACTACCTGTGGGCGACGCGCATGCTCATCTGCGCCGTCGCCACCGCCGTCGGGGTCATCGTCCTGACCTCCGCCGTCGCCGCCTGGTTGCAGCACGAGCCCGAGCTCGAGCCGATCGCCGAGGCCGCCCGCCGCGGGGAGTCCGAGCGCCTGGAGTTCAAGTCCTCCGCACGCGTGAATCTGCGCACCGGCAAGCGCGACGACGCCATGGAGACCATCGCCGCCAAGACGGTGGCCGCCTTCCTCAACTCCCGCGGCGGCACCCTGCTGCTCGGGGTCGACGACGCCGGCCGCCTGATCGGCCTGGGCCCGGACTACACGACCCTGCGCCATGAGGATGCCGACCGCTACGAGCTCTTCCTGCGCGACCTGTGGCGCACCCGCCTGGGAGCGAACGCCGCAGTGCTGCCGCGCCTGGATTTCGCCCCGGCCGACGACGGCGAGGGCGACGTCTGCCGAGTCACCGTGCCGCCCTCGCCGGTGCCCGTCTACCTGTCCGGTCCCAAGGGCAAGGGCGGGCGCGAGCTGTGGGTGCGGGCCGGCAACTCCACCCAGCGCCTCGAGGTCGATGACGCCATCGCCTACGTGACTCAGCGCTGGCCTCACACGGTGCGCCCCTCTCTGCGCAGCCGGATCGGCACCTACCTGCTCTACCACCGCCGCCCGGCCGGAGCATCGGCCGACGGTGACCGGACTCCGGGTGGGCTCCTCGGCTAGCGGCGCCGACCAGCGCGTCCAACGTCGACTGCGGTCTGCAACGTGAACGTACCTTTCTCCCGTCCTTCTGACTTCCATCCCCAGAAGGATGGGAGAAAGGTACGTTGATGCTGCAAAGGTACGTTCACGTTCCGTCGTGTCCTGAGCGGGCGCCCGGACGCTGCGCCCGCTCAGGCGGGATCCGCCCCTGCCGTGCGCGACGGCTCTTCTACAAGCTCTCATGCCCGCACCCCACCAACGACGCACCCCGCCACCCCACCTACCGGTACAACCTCTTGCTACGCTCTTTTGCCCCTTACTACGCTCCTTCTCCTCGTACAGTAAGGAGCGAAGGGGCGTAGTAAGCGCCAAGGGTCCTCAGTAAGTCGCCGCTCTCGCTTCTTGCGATAGAACTTCTCGCGCAGGGACTCGACGCGGTCCTCCTAACTTCTACTTGCACTCCTGGCGGCGCTCCTCGTGCAGCACCCGGGCGGCCCCAAGCTCGGTGAGGACCCGGGCGGCCTCGAGCCGCAGGACCTGACCGCCCAGCGGGGTGACGTCGTCGTCGAGCACTTCGGCGGCGTACTCCTCGACCTCGGCGAGGATGGCGGTGCCCGCGGGCAGCCGCCTGCCGAGCTCGCCGATGGCGGACTCGGAGCGATCGACGCGGTTGGCGTCGGCGAAGCCGCCGATCAGGGAGCCCGCGCCCCATCCCAGTAGCACGCCCAGCGTGCCTCCCAGAATGCGGAACGGCCCACCGCCCCTCACGCGGCCGCCGGTTCGCGCCGCAGCACGGCCAATGACGTGGCCCGGCCGCTGGAGTCCGCGGTTCCCAGCATGACGCCGCTGAGGGCGGAGTCGAGCACCGTGGCCGGCAGGACCCCGGCAATGCCGCTGGGAACGCTGGGAACGCTGGGAGCGCTGGGTCCGCCGGAAGCACCGACCGCCAGAACCCACACGGCCTGGGCCGCCAGGGCCAGGAGCGAGATCGCGCTCGCCCCGCGCGCACCGAGAGCGGCCATGAGGGCGGCATGGAGCACCGTCATCGCCAACGCCCCAACCAGGAGCAGCCCACCCACGACCCACACGTTGCCGAACCGCACGCCCGCCAGCGCCACCGCCCCGGCCAGCGCCACCGCCTGGACCACGGCCAGCACCTAGAAGTGTCCAAAACGGAGGGGATTAGAGCCGGGCGCTGACGCACCTTCCGGGCGAAACCGCGGATTCAAGCGCCAGAAGGACACCACCCCGCTGCCCAACACCCCTGATCTCCTCCGTTTTGGACACCAATCCACCCTCCAAGCACCCTCCAGGCCGCTTCAAGGGCTGCGCGAGCCGCCGTTGAGCGTAGGCTCTTCGTCATGAACCCGGTCATGAGCGCTGCAGACCCCGCCCGCCCGGTCGTCACCCTTGTCTCCTGCGCCATGGACGAGGAGGTCCGACCCTTCCTGGATGCTCTGCCCGAGCGCGAAGGCGCCGACCCCATCGCACTGCTCGGCCGTGCCAAGGCCTGGCGGCTGCAACTTCCCGGCGAGGAGGACCGCGAGCTGGTCCTGGTGCGCAGCGGAATCGGTCTGGTGGCGGCGGCGAGCGCCTTGACGGCCGCCCTCGCTCAGGTGCGGCCCGATGCCATCATCTCGGCCGGAACCACGGGCGGCCTGGGGCGCGAGATCGAGGTCGGGGATGTGTGCGCCTCGACCGCCCTGGCCTACACCGATGCCGATGCGACCGCCTTCGGCTATGCGCCCGGTCAGACGCCCGGGCAGCCGGAGTCCTTCAGCGGCGATGCCGTCCTGCTGGAGCGACTGGGGCACGTGGGGCCGCAGGCGCTGCGGGGGGCCACGGCGTCATCAGGCGCAGCCGCCTTCCACGCGGGCCGGATGCTGGCTGGAAACTCCTTCGTGACGGCGGCGAATGTGGGCGCCACGAGGGAGACGTTCCCCGACGCGCTCAGCACGGACATGGAGTCGACAGCTCTGGCGCAGGTGGCCGTGGGCGCCGGCATCCCCTTCGTCTCGGTCCGGGGCGTGTCCGACCTGTGCGGGCCCGAGGCCGGCCAGGACTTCCACATCGCCGCCGAGGAGGCGGCCGCCCGAAGCGCTGCCGTCGTGCTGGCGCTCTTGAGCTGAGACGATCCGCGCCTAGCCACGGCCCGGCCTCCCGCTCCCGCTCTCGCCACCGGATGGCCGCAGGTACAAGATCCCGGAGAACAAGTCGGCTCGGTCCAGCTCCGCTCCACCGGACGGCCGCGCCGAGGCGGGCCTGGAAGCCGTTCTCGACCGCTGCCCCGTTTTCGCGGCCTGGTGGGAGGACCTCCTGAGCTGATGAGGGCGCGGTCCCCCGCGAAGCTCCTGATGACCTGACAGGGCCACGAATCGACTGCCCTCAACGTCACAGTCCGGCCAGGACCATACAACTCCGTTCGCCGCCTTGGCCTGGGGCAGAGGTGCACGTCCGTCAACGGCGGCGCTTCAATGTCACTGGCCGTACGTAGCATGCGCGCTATGGATGTTCTGCTATGGCTCGGCGTTGTGTGCAGTCTTATCGCACTCATGTTCACTGTCTTGATAATCGGGTTCGGGGCAAAATCTGCTCGTCCTCCAGAATGGGACGAAAGGCTTCGGGAAGCTGCACACGCTGAGGTGCATCGCCGAGGCCTGGATTCTCCACCGCTATCCCGGTCCGACCTCATTGCACGCACTAATCTAATCGGAACCAACGAGGTATCCCTGGATCCGAACGATGATCGCAGATTTCTTGCCGCAGTGGCGGCACTTACAGACGCGTCCGAGGAACAACTTGAATCGCTCAAAACTCAGCGTGCTCGAATACTCGCGCACGCTTTGGAGCGTCAGACGAGTGCAGTAAAGGACATTACCGACCACCGGAGAGCTTCTTGGGTATGGCAGCTCTGTACTTGTCGCAACACAGCGGTCATGATTATCTCGGAAATCCGCTGGTTCCTCCCATTATTTTTCATTAAAGTACACCATATTGGAGATAAGTATCTATCCGCTGCAACTCTACTCGGCGTATGGATAGGGCTCTTATGGTGGGGCGCATCGCATTTTAATGGCAGGGAGTCAACGGCCGACTGGCTGGGCATAGTGAGCGCCGTCATCACACTGAGCACTGTGCTCGCACTCATGGCGATAATCGGCCGTCAACTGTACGCAATCCGCACAGCCCTATACGACCCGGCCAGTCAATTAAATCTGAAATACATCAGCGCATATGTAATTACCATTATAATTCTGCTTCTATTTTTTGTGCTTGCATTCACCGGAGTTCTGTCGAGATGGGAAGCAGCCCTCAACACGAAAACCTTGGCATGGCTCGATAACATCGAGGGCACCGTATGGACTCAGATTATCATTTTTGCAATCGGCGCGATTATATTCTTCTACGCCCTATATGGTGTGCTCCTCTGGGCGAGAACACGCGTACTGCGAATCGGCGATCGAATCGCTATGGTGCTCGTCGGTTTAACGGTCGCATGCCTGGCGCCAATGTTCATTCTATTCTCAATCAACGCCCCGCGAACACTTAGTAATGCAGCGTTATGGGTTTTTTCAGTGATGCTACTAATCGACGCATCCGCAATCGTCATTATCGGGTCCGTGCGATTATTCAAACAATACTTGAAACTACGTGCACACAGTATTCATGTACCTCGAAAAGGCTTCCGACTCTGGGCGCTCGCCACATGAGTCGGGGTGGTGATCGTCGGCCCTGCCGCCCTATCCATGGTGCAAGGGTCTTCCGGAGACGAAACTAATATTGTGATCGACATACTGACACCTATCACCACACCGCTTGCGGTGATAGGTGCGTTTGCTATGCTGCCAGGGTTGGTAATTACTGGACTCTATCTCTTCAGGATTCGAAAGTTTTATCAAGAAGCCTTCGCCTTCCCTTCGCAGACTCCAGTAGCAGCGCCAGATCATGACGGTGAATAAAAACCGATCCACTCCGTCCGTACGACGATGCCCGCTCGCGAGTACATCAAGGATCGGCCGGACTCGATCCTGTCGGTACGGCTCAGCCAGCAGTCTGTCGACGTCCGCGCACGCCGCCACCGTCCGGGCATTCAGGATGGCCATGGGACCGGCGACTCGCCGCGCTCATCAGGCTGCTCGACCCCGAGATCACCGCGAACGCCAACGAGGGCGACCTCATAGCGCCGCTCGCCTCAGCCGAACATGAGGCCGGCGTTCATCAACTCCTGGCGGCCTTAGGCTCCTGAGGCACGAAGGCCGAGACCGGGGCTTTCTCGCCCCACGCGCACATGGCGTCAAGAACCGGCTGCAGCTGCCGCCCGAGGTCAGTCAGCTCGTAGACGACCCGGGGCGGCACCTCGGCATAGGCGCGGCGGATCACGATGCCGCGGGACTCGAAGAGCCGGAGCCGGTTGGTCAGGGTGTGGGCGCTGATCCCCGGCAGGGCCTCGCGCAGCTCCCCGAAGCGCCGGGGTCCGTGGAGGAGCTCGCGCACGATCAGCGTCGCCCACGGCCCGTCGAACAGCAGCAGGAATCGGGCGACCCCGCACTCCGGAAGATCCACCTCATTCACGGGCATGCACTCTATCCCATTAGTGCAGTTGACGTAACTGGTGCTGTATATGCACCAATAGAGCCATGAGTTACATCATCCATGGCGCAACAGGCGCCCAAGGCTCACCCGTCCTGTCCGCCCTGACCGCTGCGAGCGCGCCCGCTGTGGCGGCAGTCCGCAACCCCGACACCGTTCCCGACGGCGTCCAGGCGCTGGCGGTCGACCTCTCGTCCGCCGCTTCCCTCATCCCCGCCTATGAGGGTGCCGAAGGCGTATTCGTCCACCTGCCCATGGGGCCTCCCGAGGCCGCGGGCGCTCAGGCACGGGCCGTCGTCGAGGCGGTTGAGCAGGCTCGCCCCGATCGCGTGGTGATCTCCGCCAGCGGGCAGATCGTCGACCAGCCGGACTCACCGCTGCAGGCGCCCGACGACAGCCCCATCATGACGCTCATCCATGGAGTGATGCGCAGCGGCATCCCCACCGCTGTCGTTGCCCCGCGCCTGTACCTGGAGAATCTGCTCCTGCCTGTCATCATCGGCCCTGCGCGCGAGGAGGGCGTCCTGCGCTATCCGCTGCCCGCCTCGTTCCCGGTCTCGTGGAGCTCGCACCTGGATGTCGCCGACGTCGTCGTCCGCCTACTCACCGATGCCCGCCCCATCGGCGTCACGGGCTCGGCCGGCACGGCCAGCACAGTTTCGGTAGGGCACCTGCCGGGACTGACGGGTCCCGACCTCGCCGCCGCCCTCTCCGCTCATCTGGACCGCGACGTCCGCTTCGAGGCCATCTCACCCGAGGAGTTCGGCGAGCTCATCACACCGCTCTTCGGCGCTGCCGCGATGCCGGTAGTGGAGTTATATAGAGCCCTCAACGCACAGACCGGAAGCGTCATCGACCGGAGCACCAGCGCCCAGCGACTTCTGGAGATCAGTCCGCGCCCGGTCGGGCAGTGGCTCGCAGAGCTATCGGTGTAATGCCGCCAGACCGCCAGAGGACCGCCTCGCTAAACGATTGATGCGCGGGGTGTTCGGCCAGTCCGCATAACCGGGGCACGGGTGGAACGCAGACGGAACTGCGAGGTCCGAGCCTTCGAGCCTGCCCGCCCTAGTGATGTGCATCTGGAGACTACCGGCGCAGAACTCGCCTCAGCAGGCACCGCCGTCGGCGCCTTCGCCCCGCCGCAGGCGGGTCTCGACGCGCTCGACCTTGGCGGTCATCTGGCCGGTCCAACCAGGGCGGATATCCGCCTTGAGAACGAGCGCTACGCGCGGACTCACCTGCGCCACCGCCTCACAGGCGGCCTTGACCACCGCCATGCACTCATCCCACTCGCCCTCGATGGTGGTGAACATGGAGGTCGTTTCGCACGGCAGGCCGGAGTCGCGCACAACGCGCACGGCACGCGCCACGGCCTCGGAGACCGAGCCGTCGGGCGCGTCGGAAGTGGTCGGGGAGACGGAGAAGGCCACGAGCATGCCGACAGGCTAGCGCGGCCGAGCCCGATCGGCCGCGTGGGGCGCCCAACACGAGTGGGCGCCAACGACGCGGCAGTACCGGCCGCGCTCCTACCTGTCAGGCGCCCCGATTCGGGCCGTTGCTGTCCAAAACGGAGGAGATTAACCCTCCGCCAAGCTCGGCATTTTCAAGAAACCAAGCGCTGGCCTACTGTGTGTCGGTGCGATACATCGATCTCGCGCCCTAATCTCCTCCGTTTTGGACACGCTGGACCTTCCCACCACCCTGACGGCAGCCCAGACCCGCGTTGGCTGGCCGAGAGGGCGTCCGAACCGCCCGCTTGCCTTCGAGTGCGCTCACGCTTCTACGGTCGTGGCCATGAACGACACGAGCGGCCCGGCCGAGCCCAACGACGCGCGCCTGCGTGCAGCGCTCCGGCTCACCGCCCCGTCAGGTGACGCGACAGCCGGTCCGAACGGCTCAGCTCACTCAACCGGCTCAACCGACTCAGCCAGTGCCACCAGTACGACCAGCGCTGCGAAGACAGGTTCCGGCGCCTTCCCGCCTCCCCCACGCTCAACCGCCGTGGACGAGGAGCTGCCCGCGGACAACACCGCCTGGGACATCGCCACCACCGCCCACCATCTCGGGGTCAGCGCACACACCCTTCGCTACTACGAGCGCATCGGTCTGGTCCGAGTGGGGCGCTCCGGCTCCGGGCACCGCCGCTACGACGCCGCAGCCGTGCGACGCCTGGTGTTCCTCACTCGAATGCGCACCTCGGGCATGCCGATCCGCGATCTGCGTCGCTATGTCGATCTGGTCGAGGAGGGCGAGGGCACCGTGCCCGCGCGCCTGGCCATCCTCACCGAGCACCGGACGCGACTGCGCTCCCGGATCGACGACCTCCAACTCGCGCTGGCGGCCACCAACTACAAGATCGCGCTCTACAGCCAGGACATGGACGGCACTGACGGTGGAGCCACCAACCCTGCCAAGGGCCCGGCTGACGCGGACGCCGCCAGCCGGCGGCTGAGACGCGGGGCGTGACCATGACCCATGGGACCACCCGGCACACGTGCAGGAAGCTCCCGCATGGCGGGACATCGCCGCGGGACCGACCGACAGCAGGACCGACCGACACGGCGCGCCCTCAGCCGCGACACCGCACTGAACCACACAGGCCAATCCCAACTCATCAGCACGATCAGGACACGCAACCAGCACATGAGGAGACACCCCGATATGACAATCAACTCTTTGAGCAACCTCTCGAGCACCGCACGCACTGACGAGAACCGCAGCACCACTACGCCCGGCACCGGCACTAACACCAGCGGCTCCGCAGGCGCCGCCCAAGCCGACAGCAGCGCCCATCCCCAGCACGACATCGACAGTCCGGAGAACCGTGCTCGGCGCAAGCACGGCCTGGAGGTGCTGGCCTCGATCGACGGCGATGCGGGCAGGGCCGTCATGGATTCGCTGGCCGACATCAGCCCGGCCCTGGCCCACCACATCGCGGCCTTCGGGTTCGGCGACGTCTACGCCCGCCCCGGCTTGGATGCGCGCAGCCGCCAGCTCGTGACGATCGGCGTACTCACGGCGCTCGGCGGCTGCGAGCCGCAGCTGAGGGTCCACCTCAACGCCGCCCTGAACGTGGGGCTCAGCCGCGAGGAGATCGTCGAGGCGATCCTCCACGCCTCCGTGTACGCGGGCTTCCCCCGAGCGCTCAACGCCACCTTGACCGCCAAGGAGGTCTTCGCGGAGCACGACGCCGTTGAGGTCTCGTGAGTGTCCCGGCCCTCCCGGTGGGTTGGAACCACCGGTCGCGCCTCCCATGCAGCCGGCCCGTCGCTCACCGGCATCGCCGCCGTAGCGGCCCAGGGCACGCCTCCGCGCGCAGCCTGGGCCTGAACGCGCATTCGCGCGCAGCCGGCCCGCCCGGCGCCCGACGCCCGGCGCCCGGCGCCCGCGCGAACAATGAATCTCACTTTGTTGACGATTCGTTACAGACATAAAATCTCACGTGCGAGTCGCTGGAGAACGTCCAGCACGGCTCCTAGCGAGCGGCCCGCCCCTGCAGCGGTGGCACTCCCTCACCCGACCCCACCGGCGAGGGGGCCTGGAGAACATGAGCGGAAGGAGCCCGGCGTGACCACGCGCATCCCCAGCAAACCAGCAGGAAGCTACGGCGTGGATGCGATTCTCGTGCCCGTCCTGCTCAGCCTGAGTACCCTGCCGCTGCTGTTGGGCACCATCGCCAACATCGCACAGTCCGCACCCGCCTGGACCTGGCTGCTGATGGGAGCCGGGGCCCTCAGCCTGGGATATTCGGCGCTCGCCTTCTGGTACACCACCCTGCGCGGGAAGTTCCTCGTCTGGGCAAGGCTCCTGGACTCCCTGCACCTGAGGGGCGACGAGAACTCCCTGGATCTGGGCTGCGGCCGCGGCGCCGTCATCATCGCCACCGCACTGCGACTGCCCCATGGTCACGCCACGGGGATCGACCTGTGGCGCAACCAGGACCAGACGGGCAATTCGGCCGAGGCGACCCGCAAGAACACCGAGCTCAACGGCGTAGCCGATCGGATCACGCTGGATACCGGCGATATGACCCGGCTCCCCTATGAGGACGCCTCATTCGACCTGGTCACCGCCAGCGTCTCCATCCACAACATCCCCGACGCCGCAGGGCGCAAGCGCGCGGTGTCCGAAGCGCTGCGCGTCCTGCGCCCGGGCGGCCGACTCGTCATCGCGGACATGGCCAAGACCAAGGAGTACGCCGACGTACTCACAGACGCCGACGTTCCCTTCACCTCCACGGCCGCGGGCCTGCACATGCAGTGGGGAATGATGCCCACCACCATTATCAAGGCGCAGAAGAACCTCTGACTCTGACGCAGAACAAGGATCGGAGCCGCAGGACGGCCTCCCGCGGCTCATCGCCGCGCCGAAGTTCCGGCCCTCGACACCCTCGGCACCCCTCGGCACCCTCGACATGCCGCCTCGGCGCCCCCTCGATACCCTCTCAACCGACCCCGCCATTGCGCACCACCGCTCATCCATCTCCGGGAATGGTCTCGGTCGAGTCCGACAGGCCTCCGCTGCAGAACCGGCGCAGAGCCGGAGAAAAGCACCAACGAGAGACCTATCCCACTCTCCCCGAGTTGCCCAGCCCCCTGAGGAGCACTAACCATTAAACCGACCAGCGGTCGGTTTGTGTAGCAGAACTCTGCTCCACATCGTCCATGGGCAGGCCTCTCACGTGAATCAGCGGGGCCCCAGGGATCGGCGGCTGTGACCGACTTCGACGGAAAGAGAATCGATGATGGCGACTATGACGGGCTGGGGCTCCCCAGGCAGACGGATGCGCACAGGCGCACGGCGGAAGCAATTCGCGGCTGTGCTGGCACTGGGATGCGCGCTCCTATCAGTGGGCACGGGGGCTACCGCCGTCCCGGCCGCCGGCAACTCCAACGAGTCCTCCCAAGGCTCCACCTCCAACGAAGGGTCACCCTCCAACGACTCCGGGAGTGGATCCGTGATCCCGGAGGGCCTGGACGACTTCTACGGACAGACGGTGTCCTGGTACCCGTGCGGCGTCACCGGCGGCATGGAGAGGACAGAGACGGAGGAGTCCAACAGCTTCTCCTGCGCCATGGTGACGGTCCCCCTGGATTACGAGGATCCAGACGGCCAGACGATCCAGATTGCCCTGAAGAAGCGTGCGGCCGACGGCGAATCCCATGGGTCCTTGTTCATCAACCCCGGAGGTCCTGGCAGTTCTGGCGTCCAGTTGGTCGAGACCGCGTCTCAGGGGATCTTCTCCCAGGACTTGCTGGCGGGATACGACGTCATCGGTTTCGACCCGCGCGGCGTGGGCTCCTCAACTGCGATCGACTGCGGGCAAGCCGGGCCGGCCGGGGGCGCCGGTGCGGGGCAGCCCCAGCCCGGCCAGTCGTTCGAGGACTGGGCTCAGGGCTACTCCGCGGGCGTGACTGCGCTGGAGCAGCAGTGCGCGGAGCACTCCGAACCGGGCCTGTTGGACCATGTGGGAACGCTCTCGTCGGCGCGCGACTTGGATGTGCTCAGAGCGGTGATGGGCGAGGAGTCCTTGAACTACCTGGGATACTCCTACGGCACCGGACTGGGCTACACCTATGCCGAGCTCCTCCCTGACAACACCGGGAGAATGGTTCTCGACGGTGCCCTGGACCCCTCCTTGTCCGCCGAGGAGATCGACCTGGGCATGGCCGAGGGCAATGAGATCGCGCTGGAGAGCTATGTGGAGGCCTGCCAGGCGGGCCAGACGGGTGCCGACTGTCCGCTGAGCGGGGAGGTCGAGAACGGTGTGCAGCAGGTGCGCGATCTGATCGCCTCGGCGAACACCTCGCCAATGGGCACGTCCGAGCCCGACCAGCAGGTCACCGGCGACCAGATGAGCCAGGTCATCCGAGGGGCTCTGAGCACTGCGCGCTGGCAGGTGCTGACCGCGGCTCTCACTCCCGCCATCACGCAGGGCGACGCCTCGGTCTTCGCCCTTGCCGCCAACCAGATGACGCAGTCCGCTCCGGCGGCGAGCATGGCTACAATGATCGCCATCATGTGCCAGGATCGGCCCTCGCAAGGCGACATGAACTCCTGGGAGAACCAGTACGAGGAGGCCCAAGAGGTCTCACCGACCTTCGGCGCCGCATGGACCAACTCCGACATGACCTGCGCGGCCTGGGGACACGGCAACGAGCCGCTTCCTGCAGACATCACAGCCGAAGGGGCCTCCCCCATCCTGGTCGTCGGCACCACTGGGGACCCGGCCACGCGGTATGAGTGGGCCGAGGCTCTGGCCGAGCAGCTCGACTCGGGGCACCTGCTGACCTGGGAGGGCGAGGGCCATTGCGCTTACGGGCGCGGCAGCTCCTGCATCAGCGGGGCGGTCGATGACTTCCTCCTGAACGGCAAGCTCCCCAAGGACGACTTGGTCTGCAGCGGCTGAGGCTCGCTCTCCACTCCCCGTCGAGTCGCCTTATCCTGTGCAGCCCCGCCGAGTATCGGCGGGGCTGCACAGGATGAAGCACCGGATGGCGGCGGCGTCGTGAACGCTGTCGATGCTTACTTACTTCCCGATCGCAACCTTACCGACCGGGCGGTTGTCCTCGTAGGAACCCTCAAAGGTCTGACCGCCGGCGGTCACACTCGCGCCCAGAGTATTGACCCCTTCGATCCCGGTCACGTCCACCTGGCAGGTGACCTCCTGATCGCCGGGCACCGACGCCCCGCCGCTGGACACGCTCAGGCTCTCGGCCGGGCCCTCGGCGGTGACGACTTCGCCGCCGAAGGCGGTCAAATCGCAGCTGAGCCTGGTGAACGACGCCGAGCCCCGTTTCCGGGAGGTGGCGATAGTGAAGTCGGTCAGTGCACTGTTTGAGTCGTTGGTCACCGTGACGGTGTAGCGTCCCGCGTCCTTCGGAGCATCCGTCAGAGCCTCAGGACTGGCGGTCACGGTCGCGTAAGTGGCGTTGATGTCCGGCTTCTTCGCGGTGGCCGTGAGATTCCTCGGTACGCCGTCCTTCGAGGAGGTGATCGTCGGGTTGAAGGTGTAGTCGCGCTCGCCGGTGCCGGGGGCCACGGCCGTCGCTCCCACATTCAGGTCGATATAGGCGGCCGCGTTGGGGAAAGTGGTCTGGTAGGTCATGCTCAGATGCTCCGGAGTGCATGTGATGCCGGTGACCGACCCTACGCTGCGTCCCTGAACGTCACGCACCTGGTCATTCAGGCCCAGTGTGGAACTTTCCAGATGTACGAGGGAGCCGTTCTTTTCGGGGTCGCGGTAGGAGTACGTGGCGCTGCCCGCAACACGATCCGCTGAGGGGCAGGCCCAGGTCCACAGGCCGGGCTGAGAATCGGCCTCAATACTGAGAGTGCTGCTCTCGCCCATGGCGATGCCGGATCCTGCCTTGATATTCCAGCTCAGGCAGTCATTGATGTTGTCTGTGCCGTGACAGCCCGTGCGGCCCGGAATGTAGTTCCCCGTGACATCAATGGCGCCCACGGGCTCAGCAGGAGGATCGGCGGCATATGCCGGGGAATACGCCGGGGAGAAGAGGAAGGTCGCCAGAATCAGGGGGAGGGTCAGGACGGCACCGAGAAGACGGCGGTGCAATTGAGGCGGTCGGGGTCGTAAGAGGCGCATGGCAGCCTTTCTGCAGGGATATACCAGGCGAGAAGCACTGGAACAGGAACAAGTGCATTGTTATCGTATCTTTATATACGTCACCCGTAAAGCGCTGCTTCTCTTCCTCGCCATTTCTCTTCCCCTGCGATCACCCCGCCTTCAGAGTCCGTCGTCGCGCGCAGCGGGAAAGTCGTGCGCAGCGGGGAAGTCGTGCGCAGCGTCCGTCGTCGCGCGCAGCGGGAAAGTCGCGCACCGGTCAGGGAAGAGCCAGGGAAGGGCCGGGGAAGGACCAGGGCGGAACCAGGGGCACCCCCGATATCCGGCGGCGAGCCCCCGCCCTAACCTCATGACTACTCCGACAGAGCAGACGGAGCAGGGCCGAAGCACCCCACTACTCGGCTGCTCGGCTATTCGGTCCTGACCATTCCCCTTTGCGAAGGCGGCCCTCATGACAGCGCACTTTCCTCCGAACACCTCCCCCACGGGATATCCCGCCGCCCCCGGGGCCCCATCCCGGTTCCCGCAGTCCTCGGCCCCACCCGCCCAGATGTCCACAGCTCCGGCTCCCGCCATCGCCCTGCACGGCCTGACGCGGAGCTACGCCGTGCCGGGCCGGAGCGACGCCGTCGTCCATGCCTTGGCGGGGGTCGATCTGGAGCTCGCCGAGGGCTCCTTCACCGCCGTGGTCGGGGCCTCCGGATCGGGCAAGTCCACCCTGCTCCAGTGCGTGGCCGGGCTGGACCAGCCGAGCAGCGGCACCGTGCACCTGCTGGGCACGCAGACCACCTCGCTGCGCCCGGGCGCCCTGGCGACCTTCCGAGCCAAGCACATGGGCGTCATCTTCCAGGAGGACAACCTCGTCACCTGCCTGAACGCCCGGGACAACGTCGCCCTGCCCGGCCGCCTGCGTCAACGGGCCCTGCCCCACCGGGAGGTGGACAACGCCCTGGCCCGCGTGGGTCTGGCCGACCACGCGAGCCACCTGCCCGCCCAGCTCAGCGGCGGAGAGCGCCAACGGGTCGCCATCGCCCGGGTCCTGGCCTCGCGCCCGCAGATCGTATTCGCCGACGAACCCACCGCCTCCCTGGACCTGGCCTCCGCCGACACCGTGCTGAACTGGTTCGCCCAGATCGCCGCGGAGGGCGCCACCCTCCTCATGGTCACCCACGACCCGCAGGCCGCCGCCCGGGCCGGTTCAGTACTGGTCATGGACTCCGGGCGGATCGCGGCGCATGTGCCGGGCGGCAGCGCCGAGGCCGTCTCCCGGGCGATCCTCGAGATTCGGGGAAGGGCCGCCGCATGATCCGCCTTCTGCTCGCCGATCTGCGCCAGAACCTGCGCTCGTGGACATGGACGGTGGTGGTCGCCGTCGTGGCCGCCACGAGCATCGCCGCCCAGCTCATGGTGGGGCGCGGGGGAAGGATCGCCGCGGAGGCCACGGGAGACACGGATATGGCGGGGGCAGCGACAGTCCTCACGTCCATGCAGCTCATCTTCGTGGGACTGTCCGTCGTCGTCGCCCTCTCCACAGTAGCCGCCCTGGTGGTGGCGAGCCGGGCACGGGACCACGGCCTGTGGCGGGCCCAGGGCATGCGGCCCGGGCTGCTGCGAATGATCCTCCTGGGCCAGCTCGCACTCGTCGGCGCGGGCTCCGCCATAGTGGCCATCCCCCTGGCCTACCCGCTCTCCTTCCCGCTGAGCGCCTTCGAGGGCGCCGTGGGCATCATCCTCCCGACGGCCCGGCCCCAGCCCCACCCCGTCGACCTGTTGATCCTCCTGATCCTGTGCACAAGCCTGACCGTCCTGGGCGGAAGGGGCGCCGCACGCCGCTCCAGCGGCGCCCAGATCATCGCCCTGCTCCGCGAGCACGACGACGTCCAGGGTCGCTCACGGCGGGTCCGCCGCAGACTGCTGCGCGGAATCCTGATCGCCGTGTGCCTCGCGGGACTGATCGCCCTGCCCATCATCGCGCAGATCACCGAATCGGACCACGAGTCCATCTTCACCCTCGTCATCGGAGCCGGTCTCGCCGCCCTGGTTCTCATGGTGGTGCTCACGCCCCGGGTGACGCCGGCCCTGGAGCGCACGTGGACCGCTCTGATTCCCTCGCGCTCCGTGGCCTGGCACATGGCCAGGCACTCCGCCGCCTACGAGGCGGGGCAGTCCTCGGCCACCGTCATGCCCTTCAGCCTGGCGATCGGCCTGGTCGGCTTCGCCTTCGGTATACGCGCCCTCGGGGGCAATGCCGACGTCGGCGGATTCATAGCCCTGTTCGGCACGGCGTTCCTCGTGGCCTGGACCGGGGGCGTGGCGGTCATCGCCATGAGTGCAGGACGCCGCCGCCGTGATGGCGCCCTCCTGATGGCCGCCGGGAGCGTGCAGGCGCAGGTGCGGTGGGCCCAGGTACTGGAGGGCGTCATCCACGCGGTGACTGCGGCAATTCTGGGGGTGGCATCGACGGTGGTGGGCCTGTGCTCGGAGTCGCTGATCCTCGGGTTCAATCCTGTGCCGGTCGTCTTCCTCCACGGTCCGTGGGTGGAGATCCTTGCCATCACGGGCGCCTCACTGCTGACGGTGTGCGGGGCCACGGTCCTGTCCAGCGCTTCCACGACGCCCGTGGCCCAGCTGCTGCGCGCCCGAGACTGACCGGCTCTCGCGCGACTTCCCGCACGATGCCGCCGGCGCGCTTCACCGATTTCTTCACCTGCTCCGCCCGCCCCACCCTGTCGAGGTCGACTTTTTCGGATGAGATCGACGGTGTCACCGTCGATCTCATCCGAAAATGTCTATCTCGATGGCGCGGCTACCTCGAGGAGCATGAACCGGGCGCCGTCGGGGTCCGTCACCTGGATCATCTTGCCGAAGGGGATGTCCTGCGGCCCGGAGACGACCCTCCCGCCGAGAGCGGGTACACGCGCCGCAGCGTCATCGAGATTCTCCACACCGAAATAGACCCTCCAGGCCGGAGTCGCACCTTCGCTGGCGTAAGTACCGTAGTAGACCCTCCAGGCCGGAGTCGCATCCTCGCTGGCGAAAGCGCCGAGCTCCCCGATGCCGCACAGCGACTCCGTCCCGGAGTAGTTGACGCGGTAGGGCAAGTCCTCGCCGCCATAGGGAACAACGCGCGTGCGCCACCCGAAGACCCTCTTGTAGAAGTCGATACCGGCGTCCAGCCCGTCGGTCAGGACCTCGTGCCATACGGGCATGCCCGGTCCCATCGGTGGCACGGGCCCCGGCTCGGTGGAGATCATGCCCACGCGGGCGCCGCCCGGGTCGGTCACGACGGCGAAAGCTGTGGCAGCGCCCGTCTCGTCGACCTCGTCGCCCGGAACCTCGGTGCACGGGACGACGACGCCTCCGCCCGCCGCCTCCACCTCGGCCACAGCCGCCGCGACGTCGTCGACGAGCAGGGTGACGAGCCAGCCGGCATATTCCTCCTGCGGCTCGAAGGAGGCGATGAGGTGGTCGCGGTACGTCACCGTGGTGGAGATGCCGGCATCAGGGTCGGCAGGGGCGACCCGCCACCCCAGGAGGCCGGAGTAGAAGGCGGCAGCAGCCTCGGTGTCGGGCGTGTACAGCTCGAGCCAGCAGGGGCGGCCCTGCGCGATTGCCGTGGTGTCAGCGGTGACAGCAGTGCCGGCGGTATCAGCGGCGTCGTTGGCGTCAGCGGTATCAGTCGAATCGGTCATCGTTCCTCCGGAGTGTGGGGCTCATTTCTTTGCGGAGGCGCCGGCAGCCGAGCACGAGGCGCCTCCGGTGGCTCATTGCCAGCCATCCGCACGGTAGGTGGCGCGCAGCCGCGGCGACGACTCCGATCCTGCTGTCCGGAGCCGACATTGAGATCGACATCCCAGGATGAGATCGACGGTGGCACCGTCGATCTCGTTCGAGAATGTCGATCTCGATAGGGCGAGCTATCGCGATAGGCGGGTTGGCACTAGCAGGGCGAGCGCTCAAGCGCCCCCTCAGCCCGGCCACAGCGCAGGGAGGGCCACCAGCATCGGATGGTCCCACGGAAGGGCCGGACCGACCTCCACGGTGACCACTTCTTCCCGTTCCTCCTCCCCCTGCCCAACATCCGCACGCAGGCGGTGCGGCCGGGCGACCAGAGACGCCTGCGGTGCAAGCTGCTCGGCGGCATCGGCCCCACCGGGAGTCAGCGTGGCCAGCAGCCACGGCGCACCGGCAGGCACACCTCCACCACGCCCCGGCGCAGGGCGCCCGTATGCGGAGGACCGCAGGGCACCGGCGTCGGGAAGGTACCGACCCACTGGTAGGGCACCTCACCGAGCCGCGCCCGCAGAGCCGGAGGCACGGCGACGCGCACCAGTACCCGGCGCGCGGCCGGCGTCAGCAGGCTCACCGGAGGGAGACTGACCTCGGCCAGCCGGTGCGCCGACCGCCTCAGGGCCGCTGGCGGCAGCCCGACGTCCCGGACGAAACGGCGCGAGAAGGTGCCCACCGAGGTATAGCCGACCTCGTAACAGGCCTCCGCCACATCCAGCCCCTCGCTGATGAGCAGGTGCTTGGCCTCGTGCAGGCGCCAGGAGGACAGGTAGCGGATCGGTGAGACGCCCACCGCCGCGGTGAAGGAGCGCGTCAGATGAGAGGGGCTGTAGGAGAGGTGGTCGGCCAGGTCGCGGATCGTGATCAGCTCGCGGTGGTGCTCGCGCAGGAAGGCCGTGGCACTCAGGGCCAGGGGCTGCTGAGCGGCGAGCGCCCGCAACGGCTCCGGGAGGTCAGCACTGCGGATGCTCATGGGCACCCCCGGCAATCACGGCGCCGCCGTACTTGCGGAGACCAGCACGTACGGATGTCGTCGCGACCGACACGCATGGGCCCCCTCCTTCCCGGTTCGTGCGATGGATGAAGAGGATAAGCGCTTCTTGCCACTCGGCCCGGCCGCTGACCCCCCTGACTGCCGACATGCCGCATGGGTGGTCCACGGGCCGCTCGAATGCCGCTCGAATACGGCATGTGACAGAACGCGATAGCCCGGGTGCGGTCCGGCCATCCGCTCGGAAATGCGAATCCGAAGCCGTAGTGATGCGCACCGCCGGCTTTCTCCCGACTCCTCAGCGATGGTGTTCAGGATTGTTCATTCTAGGAATTGGAGATCCTGCTCTGAGGCCGGGGAAAACGTAGGCCGCGCATCACCCCGGGTGGGGTTATCCCCACTTTGTTGTCCGGTTAGCGGGATCGAGACAGGACGCCCGGGTGCGACACGGTGGAGAGACAAGCAGCAGTCGGGCGGCCGGGGAAGAGGGCCGTACAGAACGTACAGAAGAGGAAGTGATAAGGGGCTCTTCGTGTTTGAGGGTGTTGTAGGTGGGGCTTGTCGGCTGGTTTAGGTGGTTGTTGTCAGGTGGTCTTTGAGGCGTCCGGTGTGGATGAGGCTGCGGTTGGTGTAGCTGGTGAGGTTGCGCAAATCCCAGGGCGATGCCGCGTAGGTGCTCCGGGCGTCCGTT
>ERZ773077.739-NODE-739-length-24074-cov-14.987094_pt1 | contig 24074 bp, 27 predicted proteins | sample MGYA00580612_ERZ773077 | MGnify/ENA primary metagenome ERZ773077 (study PRJEB29015, sample SAMEA2737971) | human oral metagenome | biome: human oral; feature: human-associated habitat; material: dental | place: China | collected 2021 ...
GAACCCGCGCCGCCTGCTTGGGAAGCAGGAGTTCTACCATTGAACTACATCGGCAGTGGTCGCTGCTTAAGAACCAGGCCAACAGGTTGACCGGTTAACAACGAAGTACAGTCTAGCACTAAAAAATCCCGCGGGGGCAATTTAGGCAAGAAAAATGAGTATTTCCAGGTCAACGCTAGACCATAGCCAGGCCATAACCCCAGGCACCGGCTCCCCCAACTGCCACGAGCGCCCCGACACTTCGACGCCTCATCGGCGTTCCTTCCCATTGGTGTGTTGGACTCCTATGCCGGGTTACACTAAAAAGGTGCTTTATTCCGATCGTGACATACGTGCAGCAATCGATGCCGGCGATTTAATTATCGACCCCTTCGACCCGGAACTGGTCCAGCCCTCCAGTGTGGATGTGCGCATGGATCGGCATTTTCGGGTTTTCAATAATTCCAAATACACCCACATTGATCCGAAACGGCAGCAGGATGATCTGACCAGCATGGTCGAGGTTGCCGAGGATGAGCCGTTTGTGCTGCACCCAGGCGAGTTTGTGCTGGGGTCTACGTTGGAGCGGTTTGTGTTGCCTGCGCACATGGCCGGCCGCCTGGAGGGCAAGAGTTCCCTGGGCCGGCTGGGGTTGCTCACGCATTCGACCGCCGGGTTTGTAGACCCGGGCTTTTCCGGCCGCATCACCCTGGAACTGTCGAACGTGGCCAACCTGCCCATCACGTTGTGGCCGGGCATGAAGGTCGGCCAGTTGGCGTTGTTCAAAATGACGAGCCCCGCCGAAATCCCGTATGGTTCCAGCGTGCTGGGCTCGAAGTATCAAGGCCAAGACGGTCCCACGCCGTCGCGCGCCTATCTGAATTTTCCCTGACTCGCTTATCGACGCCCTCCCGTGGGGGTGATAGGGGTGTAGAAAAGGAGCATTTTTATTGCTGAGTTTATCGCTTGGTAGCACTCAGGAATTACCGGCAAAATCGGGGGAAAAATGCACCTTTCGGCGTATGAAATCTCATAAAGGCTGGTATTTGTGCCTAGTTGCGTTTAGTAAAATCTGGGGAAAATTTTATGTTAGGGCTAGATTTGCTGATATGGAATAGTGAACCGGCTTAACGTCTCACGGTTTCCTGTTTAGGCTTACATACATGCGCAACAGTGGATTGAGAACCGGTACACGTCGACAAGCTGCGGTCGTGACCACCGCCGCATTATGCGCCATCATGGCGTTGGGATTGGCACCCCAGCCTGGTCACGCGCAGCAAGCAAACACCACCGGCTCCACCGTTGCTACGCCTGGTGGGGGGAATTCGGGCGGCACCCCGGCAGATGCTACTGGCGCCGGCACGGGCGCCACCGGCAATACCGGCACCACCAGCACGAGCACCACTGCCAGTACCGCGGGCGCGAGTGCGAGCAGCCAACCATCCCAGGAAACTGCCGCCCCGGCGACAGCCGATCCTTCGAAAGTGTCCACGAAAACCGACGATGTTCAGGAAGCTAAAGAGGCAGCAAATGGCGCCACCGACCCGCAGAAAGCACCATTGCTAGTTCCGGGTGGTGCGGTTGATGGCAAACTGTACCCCAAGCTGTTTCAAGATAAATTCACCGACACCGCCACGGCCCGCAGCCTGCTCCACTGGGATGTGGAGTTGAAGGAGGACGAGCGGCTGGCCTTCAGCTATATTGTGCCCCCCAAGCAGGGGATTCAGCGGATGGATTCGACCCTGCAAATCATCCCATTCATTATCGACCAGGAGGGCCATAACTGTGTGGCCCAGAAGAGCACCGACCAGGAAGATAACACGAATTTTGCCGCCCCATTTACGGGATATATTAGTTCCCCCAGAGTGGGCGGCCAGGACCAGGAATGTAAGCCGGGAAAATTTAAAGTGTCCCTAGAGCGCCGGGGCGCCATTGAGCCATCCATGGAGATTCCATTCGAGTTCATGTTGTGGAAGGTTCCCCGGCCGACGGAGGAGCCGGCGGCTGCGGCGTCGACAAGCGCGACATCGACCACGGATGATAGTCCCGCGGTGCCGTTGACCATGGCGGACGAGCGCAAGAATGCGAAATTAATCGGGTCCGGCAACTATTCCGGCACACTGGAGCCCAATAAACTGCAATGGTTCAAGGTTTTGGTGTCGGAGGGGCAGCGGCTGCACATGGATGTGAATGCGTCGCCCATCGAGCTGGAGCGGAATGCGGACACCAGTCAGCCTATTTCGCTGGAGTGGCGGGTGGTGGGCCCCACGTTTAACCCGGTCATGACCACGGGCACGACCGATAATGTGCCGTACGATAATGTGTCGGTGTCGTCCAAGCAGGCCGTGGGGATCGAGACCGTCACCAACCCGATCCAGTGGCCGAACCTGGAGAAGGAGCAGGGCAGCGGCGTGGGCGAGTTCCTGTCCGGGGAGCAGTGGGTGGCGCTTCGGTATTATCGCCCGCAGGCCACGGCAAACACGCAACCATTGAAGTTCACTATTTCGTTGGCGGTGTCGGGCACGCCCTTGTCGGTGCCCAAGTTTGTGGATAACCTCACCGGTCAGGCGGCTACGGATGCGAAGCGGCAAGAGGTTGTGGCCGAGGAGTCCCAGTCGAAAACGTCACCAAGGTTTATGGTGCGCAGTAATTCCACCCCTGGCCAATTGTGGACGTGGGCCATGGTTGCCGCAATAGTGGCAAGCATTGGCGCCGTGGGCGGGGTGGGAATCCTGCGCGGCCGGGGCAAGGAAGTGTCCCTGTTCCACTAAGGGCACGTGGTACAGTATTGGTGCACCGGTGAGAAACGTAAGGAGGTGCACCTTGGCACAGCGCAATGCTGACCGGCGGATGTGGAAAATGAGCCCAGAACGACTGGAAGCACATCTGCAATTACGCAGCCGGGCGCGACGCGTCCCGGACAAAAAGAAACAAGCAAGCAAAAAGGCCTGCCGCCGAGGAAAGTGGCAGGCCTTTGGCCTATCTTGCGGGCTTGTCGACGCCGCCCCCACCGTGGGATTACGCGGTCGTCGGGGCGGTATCCTCGGCGGCCTCTGAATCGGCATCCTCGTCGGTGGTGGCGTCGGCCTTGTTGCTGGTATTTGGCACCGTGTAGGCGGCGATCACCGTGGTGATGGGCACGGTCAGCGTGAGGGCGAGCGCACCAATCCCGGAACGCAGCATCTCGGTGGCCATGACGTCGCTGGTGAGGATTTGCACCAGCGGCCGTTCCGACACCGACAGCAGCAGCAGGAGCGGCAAGGAAGCGCCCGTGTAGGTGAGCACCAGGGTGTACACCATGGAGGCAATATGGTCGCGGCCCACCTTCATGGCCCCCAGGAATAGTCGGGCCGGTGACGCCTGCGGGTCCAGGTCGGCCAGCTCGTTGATGGTGGAGGCCTGGGAGATAGCGACGTCGTTGAGCACGCCCAGGGCACCAATGATGAACCCGCAGAGCATGAGGCCCTTCACGGACACGTCGGGAAGGTTCACAATGATGGACAGGTTATCGCTATTGCCGAGGCCGCGAAGCTCGTTATTGTCGATGGCGATGGTGGCCAGCCAGGCGGCAATGACGAGTGCTATGAGGGTGCCGCCGAGCGCCGACGCGGATTTCCAATTGAATCCGTGCACCATAAACACCACCAGCAGGAGGATTGCGGCCCCACTGACGACAGCCGCCGAAATTGGGGAGGCGCCCAACAGCAATATTCGGACGGTAAACAGCACCACCACAACCAGGGTGATGCCCAACCCCAGGAGGGCCCGCACGCCGCGGATTAGCGCAAACCCGGCGATCGCCGCCGCGATAATGAGACCCCACAGCAGCAGCGGGTAGGTGCGTTGGAAGTCGCTAAACCCATACGACATGGACCCGTCGGCCGCCTTGTCCTCGATGAGGAGAATCCGGTCATTCTTGTGCAGCTCGGGCTCGCCGGGGTTGTGCGAATTAATCAATAGGGTGCGTTGCCCCTTGTTGGTGCCCGAGTCGATTTGGGTGATATACCACTGGCAGTTATTATCCGACCCGGGCGACTCCCGCGGCGAAGTATCGAACACCCGGCCGACTTCCGACGAGGTGCACGACCCCGGTTGGGTGAATAATACGGTGCCCTCAACCTGCGCATGACTCATGCTGAATGAGGTGTAAAAATTCGGCGAAATATTGGGTTTTTTATCGCCCGGCCACATGGTGTACACGCCGAAAATGGTGCCGCCGACCCAGGCCGCAATAAACACGACCAGCAGGATGCGCGTAAACGTCCAGGTCCGGGTTTTCGGCTTGCTTTGCTTATCGACGTCTACAGCTGGGCTTTCGGCCTCTGGTTTCCGTTGCGACCGGGGTACCCGGGGCTGCTTCGCCGGCTTGGTTGGTTTGGTCGGTTTCGCCTGCTTTGCTGGCTGCTCCGAAGCCACGGGGGTAGCGGGGGTGGGTTGGGTAGGCTTGGTTCCCTTCGCCGGCTGGGGCTTCCGAACCCGCGGCCCCTTCGGGGTGGCGGGGGCAGCATCAGCAGGCTGTTGGGATACTTTCCGAACCGTCCGCTTGGCCGGGCGTCCGGCACCCGCCGACTGCGGCGAGGACGATTGCGCCGCCTTGGTGGGGCGCACAGCCGGCTTTGCCTTTGCGGATTTTGACCCCTTTGCCGGTTGTTGGGCAGGGGGTATGATGCGCTTCGACCGTCGATTCCGCCGAATCTCCGCTGGCGACTCTGGTTCGTTCTCTGATTCTGATTCTAATTGGTGGTTATGCCTACCCATCGGATCACTCCTACTGCTTGTAGCTGGACAGGAAATTTCCCAGGCGATCAATAGCTTCCGCTAATTCATTGGCCCACGGTAGGGTCACCACCCGGAAATGGTCGGGCTGTGGCCAATTGAAACCAGTCCCATGAACCAACAAAATTTTCTCGGCACGCAACAAGTCCAGCATCAATTGGGAATCATCGTGGATATCGTAATATTCGAGATCCAACTTAGGGAAAGCATACAACGCCCCCTTAGGCTTTACGCAGCTCACACCCGGAATCTCATTGAGTTTTTCCCACGTCACATCACGTTGCCTCGTCAGCCGGCCATGGGCGGAAGTCAAATCATAAATCGACTGCCGACCCCCCAAGGCTACCTGAATCGCATGCTGTGCCGGCACATTGGCGCACAAACGGGTGCTCGACAATAAATCCAATCCCTCAATAAAACCCCGGGCGTGGTCCTTCGGACCGGTCAACACCATCCACCCGGCACGGTAGCCGGCCACCCGATAGGTTTTCGAAAGCCCATTGAAAGTGATGCACAGCAGGTCGGGGGCGAGGGAGGCAATGGATGTGTGTGTGGCATCATCGTAAAGAATCCGGTCGTAGATTTCATCGGCCAGGATGAGTAACCCATATTCCCGGGCCATTTCGACAATCTGTTTGAGCATCTCCGGCGAGTACACTGCGCCGGTAGGGTTATTGGGGTTAATCACCACAATGGCCTTGGTGCGTTCGGTGATTTTGGCCCGCATGTCCGCTATGTCGGGGTTCCAATCGGCGGCCTCGTCACAGATGTAGTGGACGGGTTTCCCGCCGGCCAGGGACACGGCTGCGGTCCATAACGGGTAGTCAGGGGCGGGGATGAGCACCTCGTCGCCGTCGTTAAGCAGGGCTTGGGTGACCATGGTGATGAGTTCGGACACCCCGTTACCAAGGTAGACGTCGTTGATGCTGAATTTCGGGAACCCGGGTATCACCTCGTAGCGGGTGACCACGGCGCGGCGGGCGGTAATAATGCCTTTAGAGGTCGAATACCCTTGCGAAAATGGGAGGGCAGCGATCATGTCTTGCACGATCACGTCGGGGGCTTCAAACCCGAAAACGGCGGGATTGCCGGTATTGAGCTTGAGAATACGATGCCCGTCAAGCTCTAATCTTTCTGCCTCCTCAGCCACCGGCCCCCGGATTTCGTAGAGCACATTTTTCATTTTCTCCGACTGGTCGAAGATTCGCCGGCGCCGGGGCTGGCGGGGTGGCGTGCGGGTTTCGGTGGTGGTTTCGACGGGTGCTTCAGTTGGGGCGTTGTGGGGTTCCTTGTTATTCATTCGTTAAATTTTGCCACTTTTTGCCCCGGTGCGCACACAGACATGTGCGGGTGAGGCCATGAAACTTATGGATGCCCCCACATGTGGCATGCCCATGCTTTGGTGGGCTGACTCTTCGGTTAGCGCCAGTTGTTGTTATACCGCCATCGGGTGACGTTGTACCGTATTTGTTGCGGGTTGTATTGGTCCGTGGTCACCTGCTGTTGGGTGATTTGGATCTGCTGATATTGCTGGGAGGTCAACTGTTGGGGATCGATCATTTGTGGCGGCTGTGGTGGTTCCGTGGGCTGCCCCAAATATTTCACCCCCGCGACGATCAAGGCGACGAGAATCAGCGGGAGTAATACAAAGCCCAACAGGTACAGGAATGGGGTGAATGCCGCACTGGCCAGCATAAACAGTGGCAGTAACATTAGGAACCGGTATAGGACTTTGGTGCGGTTTTCCGGTTCATAACCGGCGTTAGGGGGGTAGAGGGGGGCGTTTGTTGCTGCGGCTGGCCCTGCCGATGGCGGGGCAGTGGGGGAGGGTGAAACTAGTGGGGGGAGGTCCGCGAAGACTGGTGCCAGGTCGGATTGCATGACTGCGTTGGTGATGCTGGCGAGCCGGTTGTCGTATTCGGTGATGTCAAGCCGGCCAGCGGTGAAGTGCTTCCCTAGAACGTCCATTGCTTCTTGACGTTCGGCGTCACCAATGCGGTAATCCCGGTTACCTGGGTTGATTGGGGGCACAGGCGATGTCATAGTACTAATAATAGTGAAGTTATTAGCGTGAGCGGCACTAGTATTGTCTGTTTATGTTGTTAAACATGTTTTGAATCTGCTGTTGTTGCTGTAGCTGAAGCTGCTGCTGGAATAGCTGTTGTTGATATTGTCCTTGCCGTTGGCTCCAATAGTAGTATTTTGCGTATTCCTCGCTTGCCGCCTCATCTAAGAGAGCACGCTGTTGGAGGTTCAGCTGGTTGCTGAAATTCTGGTATATCCTTTGGGCGTTTTTCCTAATCTTCGTAAACACCATATGTGGCACGATTATTAAAATTGGCATGGAAAATATGATTCCTAGAGGACCAGCAATGCCTAAAAGGATGAAGAAAATAACGAATAACAGTATAGTTAGCAATATTGCTGTTAGCCACGGGTTTGGTGCTTGTGCTCTTTGTGTCGTCTGGCATGCCTTGAGCAATTGCCTGCCATCGTAGGCGGGGCCGGGTGCCGGAAGGTCGGCGAAGATCACCACCAGGTGAGACCACATGGTTGCCCCCATGATGCCAACCATCCGGGTTTCATAGTCCGTGGATTGCAGCTTGCCAGCCGCATAATGCTGATCCAACGAGGTTTTCGCATGCCACCGTTCAATGTTCCCAACGGCATAATCCCAGCTAGCTAACTTAGCAACGGGATCTCGGGGATAGGGTGGGAGTGCCTGCGGATTCATACCTATCAATTGTAGTGGTGGGCTCCCGGTTGCCTGACCACACACCACATCACCGGCAGGTTATGAGCGGCGGTGACGGTTGCGGAGTCGTTGAATGTATTGGTTGGCGACGTCCAGGGCGGCGTCGGTGATCTCTGCCTGCCGTTGTTGCCGGAGGAGCTGCCGCTCTGCCATTTGTTGGGCGTTGGCGAGCTGTGTGGCCTGCACCTTCATGGCCTCAGCCTGGGCGATTTGCCGTTGCCGTTGTCGTGCCAGGGCTTGGGGGCTTGGTTGATGCCATGATTTCGGCCCCAGCTTCAGCACATACAACATGATAACGGTGGCAAGAAAGACCGAGAATGCGATACCGCTTATAAACGTGTTTACAGGCATGGTGGCAAGGACGGGGAGGAGCATGAGCATCGTAATGCCCAGCTTGATGCGTTTCCCGGATCGGTAGTTTTCTTCTATCTCGCTGCTGGTGAATGTGGCCTCGGCAGGGATTCCGGCGGCATGCGGTATGGTGGCCGGGGTGTTGGCATCAGTGATGGCTGGGAGATCCGAGAAGATTGGTATCAAATCAGACATCATGGTTGCTTCTGCGACATTGGTGAGGCGGTTGTCGTATTCGGTGATGTCTAGCCGACCGGCAGCAAAATGTTTACCTAGGTCATCCATTGCCTTTTGGCGTTCGGTATCACCGATACGATAGTCCTGGTTACGGGGGTTGATTGGGGGCACAGACGATGTCATAACACTAATAATAGTGAAGCGATTAGCGGAAGAGTCACCCGCATCAGCTGTTTATATTGTTCAATTATTGTTGCCGCCGTGAGTGGAAACGGATTTCCCGTACCTGTTCCACAGCATGTAAGAATTCACGTTGTTGAGGGTTTAGCTGCCTGATGAAATCCCGGTGTGCGATTATGCATTTCACCTTGGTAACTATTGTAAAAGTCAATGATAGTGCGGGCAACATCATGAGTGGCGTGAGGTTGCCTGCGGTAGCCGCAAACAGTATGAACGGAAGGCACATTACTAACAACAAAATAATCCCCACCATGAACAATGCATAGCGCGTTTTCTGTGCTTTTTGGCATGCTTTGAATAGTTGGCCGCCATCGTAGGCTGGGCCTGGTGCGGGTAGGTCTGCGAAGACCGCCACCAGGTGGGACCACATTGTGGCCACCATGATGGCAGACAACCGGTTGTTATAGTCCATAATCCCAGTCGGCCAAGTTATAAGGCAGACACTGGGCATAAGGCTGGTTTACCTGCGGGTTCATACCTTCCAATGGTAGTGGTGGCTTTTTAGTTGCCTGACCACGCACCACATTCCTGGTAGATTACTAGCGGCTGTGACGGTTCCGGAGCCGTTGGACGTATTGGTTGGTCACTTCCAAGGCAGCGTTGGTGATTTCCGCCTGCCGTTGTTGCCGGAGGAGCCGTTGCTGCGCCATTTGTTGTGCGTTAGCTAGCTCCATGGCTTGCACCTGCATGGCTTGGGCTTGGGCGATTTGGCGTTGCCGTTGCCGCGCCAGGGCACGGGGGCTGGGCTGATGCCATGACTTCGGCCCCAACTTCAGGATGTACAACATGATGAATACGACAAGAAAAGCTATGAATGTTATACCGCTTATAAGTGACTCCAAGTGGAAAGTGGCAAAGAAGGGGAGGAACGCAAGCAGGGTAATGCCCAGCCTGATGCGTTTCCCTGATCGGTAGTTTTCCTCTATCTCGCTGCTGGTGAATGTGACCTCGTCGGGGATTCCGGCGGCGTGCGGTATAGCAACCGGGGTATTGGCATCGGTGATGGCCGGCAAGTCCGAGAAGATTGGTATCAAATCAGACCGCATGGTCGCTTCGGCAACGTTGGTGAGGCGGTTATCGTATTCGGTGATGTCTAACCGGCCAGCGGTGAAGTGTTTGCCCAGGTCATCCATTGCCTTTTGGCGTTCGGCATCACCGATACGATAGTCCTGGTTACTGGGGTTATTTTGGGGGCTAAGCGGATTAAAAGGCTGGTTCATGGTACTGGCGATAGTGGTGTTTTATGACAGCGAAGCCGCAGATTGCGGCAGTCACATCCGTCCTACAGGCCCTGTCCCTGCATTACCTGCTTTGCTCGTGCCATAGTCATATCTCGCCGTTGCGCCCGCATGATTTTCCGCGGATTCGGATAATTCCACGATGCTGGCCCAACGTTCATGAGGAACAAGGCGATGGCGACAATGAAGGTCACGCCCAGCATGAAGTTGCCAACAAATTCGGACACCCCAAACAGCATGAAGCTGGCCACGAAGGATGCGAGCACCACACCAAGCTTCATATTCCGACCCTTGCGATACAGCTGCATTGCTTCCGTGGACGGCATGGCCGGCGTCTCCATGAGGTCAACGGGTTCTGACACGATGGCCGGAACATTGGCCGGGGTGGAGGGTGCCAACGGTAGGTCGTCGAAAAGCTGGGTGAGTTCGGACTTCATGGTTGCTTCTGCGATGGAAGTGAGGCGGGTGTCGTACTCGTTCATGTCGAGGCGCCCGGAGGTGAAGTGCTTGCCCAGCTCGTCCATTGCGTGCTGACGTTCGGTATCGCTGATTCGGTAATCGGAATTGAATGTTTGGCTCATGCTTTTAAGCGTAACGATGCGCACGCCGATTGTCTGTTGGGGTTTGCCCTGAAATTTCCCCTAATAAACACATCGGCGTTTCCGCAGCTCAGCATACATGGACCCCCGGGTACCCCTGGAACAGGTCAGGGTTATTCCTGATTTTTATCGGTATCTTGACTGATGTTTTTACCAGGCGGTATTGTTGGTGGTTTTGTCGTAGGCGGTTTCGCTACCGGCGGCTTTGCGACGGGCGGTTGCGCCACCGGGGGTTTTGCCACGGGCGGCTTTGCGACGGGTGATGCCGGCGGCCTCGACCCAGGGGGCATTGCCCCTGGTGGGGTGGCTGTTGGCGGTTTCGCCACCGGGGGAGCGGCGGCAGAGGGTTTGGCCGTTGGCAGCGTAGGAGCAGGTGGCTTGGCGACGGGAGGACGTGCCGTTCCAGGGATCGCAGCCCCCGGGGCCACGGTTTTCGGCACCGAACCCCCAGGTGTGGCAGGCGTGGCAGGAGCCGTGGCTGCTGGGGGGCGAGCCACAGGAGGTTGCGCGGTCGGGGGTACCGCCTTCGGAGGCGTTGCTTTCGGCGCCGCCGCAGGTGGGGCCGCGGATCCAGATGCTGCTGCTCCGGGCACGGCCGCACCGGGGGGAGTGGGTGCTGTCGACCGACCCCTTGGTGGCGTTGCCCCCGGAGGCATCGCCGCTGGTGGGACCGCTGTGCCAGGTATTGCCGCTGGTGGAACTGCCGTACCAGGTGCAGCTGGTTTCGCAGTTCCAGGCGCTGCCGCACCCGGAATCGCCGCGCCGGGGGCGGCAGGCCGGGCTGTTGGTGGCTTTGCCCCCGGAGGCGTCGCCGCTGGTGGCACAGCCGATCCGGGAATCGCAGCTCCCGGTGCTGCGGGCCGGGTTGCTGGCTTCGCCGCCCCAGGCGGGGTAACAACAGGAGAAACCCCAGGCTGTTGAGTCTTCCCCACAGGGGTCGTAGGTGATGCAGGTTTCGCTGGAGATGACTGCGGTTTTGTGCTCTTCCCTGCCGGCTTCGGCTCCGGTTTTTCCTCCCGCCTCTCCCGGACAGGTGGTTGCAAGAACTGCTTGGGTCGCGGGTCCGGGAGGTGACCGTCGACAAGCACGGAATCCCGCAGCATCTGCGCAACATCCCGCACCGCCGGGGCCGGGGTAGCATCCGCGACCGCCTTCACCCCGGACACCATCATCGTATTGCAAAACGGGCAGCCCACAGCGATCTCCGCCGCGCCCGTAGCAACCGCCTCGGCGGCCCGATTCTCATTAATGCGCGTGCCCAAATTCTCCTCCATGAACATGCGCGCACCACCCGCACCGCAACAAAAACCCTCGTTACGATTCCGCGGCATCTCCACCAAATCAGCCCCCGTGGCCCCCAACAATTCACGGGGCGGATCGAACACCTTATTGTGCCGACCCAAGAAACACGGATCATGGTACGTGATCGGCTTCCGGTCCTTCGGACCCCGGGGAATAGGTGTGAGCAACTTATCCCGAACCAACCGGTTGAGTAGCTGAGTATGGTGGAAAACGTCGAAATAGCCGTCAAAATCCGGGTACTCGTTTCGGAACGTATTAAAACAGTGCGGGCAAGTCGTAATAATCTTACGCTGACCTTTGGGAACCCCGGAAAACACCCCGTTAAGAGTATCAATATTTTCCAGGGCCAATTGCTGGAACAAAAACTCGTTACCTGCCCGCCGCGCCGGGTCACCCGTGCAGCGTTCCGCCTTGCTTAAAACCGCGAACTTCACACCTGCTGTGTGGAGCAGTTCGACGACGGCGCGGGTGGTGCGCTTGCCGTCATCGTCAAACGCTCCCGCACACCCCACCCAGAACAAGTATTCGATATCATCGAAGCTTTTCGCATCCTCGCCGAACACCGGCACCTCAATGCCGTCGCGGCGGGCCTCGGTAATCCACGAGGCGCGCTCCGCATTATTGCGCCCCCACGGGTTGCCCTTGACCTCCAGGTTTTTAAACATCCCCACCAGTTCGGAGGGGAAATCCGACTCGGCCAGCACCTGGAAGCGGCGCATGTTCACCACATGGTCGATGTGCTCAATGTCGACCGGGCATTGCTCTACGCAGGCGCCACAGTTGGTGCACGACCACAGCACATCCGGGTGGATAACATTGGACTCGCCCACGAGTTTGAGCAGGTCAACATCGGAATATGTGGTGTCGGTGGCAAACGTGTCCGGGTCCTGAAGGTAGGAAGCATTGGCGACGGCCGCATCCCGGATGTCGGTGACAAATAGCTTTGGCGACAGGGGTTTCCCGGTATTCCAGGAGGGGCATTGCGTCTGGCAGCGGCCGCATTCTGTGCAGGTTGCCGCATCAAGGAGCATCTTCCAGCTGGCGTCTTGAAGGCGACCTATGCCGAGGGAGGAATCCTCCTCAATGGTGTCGATCGTGAGTTCGGTTGTGCCGTCGTAAAGCGGCAGGACCTTACCCAGTGCGGGGGCGCCGTCGGGGTTGCGTTGGAAGAAAATATTGAAGAATGCCAGGAAGCGATGCCAGGCGACACCCCACGTGAGATTGCGGGCCACCACTACTAACCACACCATGCCCACAAGCAGTTTGAACAGGGCAAAGGCGCTCACCATTATGTGGCTGGCGGGGAGGAACCGGGCCAGGTATTGGGTGAAGAAGTCCGCCCACGGCGAGGCGTGACCATAGGTGGCTATCTTCCCGGCCTTCACCAGGAGCATGCCGGCGCCCTCCAGGAAGATCACGCCCTCCACAAAGAAAGCCGAAAGCGCGTTCGATCCGTAGAAGCGGGATAACCGCTCCCGCATGCCCGTCGACAAGCGAATGGCAAAGAGAAACCCAATGCCCAGGACCGTGCCGATCGCCAGGACCTCCTCGGCGAAATGATACAGCGACCACTGGGACAGCAGTGGCCACCCGCCGGCCGGGTTGAACGTTTGGATATAGGCTTCGAACCACACCAGCGACCCAATGAGGAAGCCCACCATCACAAACCAGTGGGCCACGGCAATGGCGGGACGCCGCATCAGCTCGGTGTGGAAAAATACCTCCTTGAGTACCTGTACTCCGCGGCGCAGCGGCCTGTTCGTGCGGCCGGGTGCGGGTTGACCAGCGGCAATAAACAGATACAGGCGGCGGGCGGCGCGAATGAATAAAACCCACGCGGGCGCTGACAGCACAATGCCGAGCACCCCCATGATGAGCGTTGGTGTGACAGCCGGCATGGGGCAAAACCTCTATGAGTCGTAGCGGAGGGACGCGTAAAGTATATGCGTCTGCCCACACAACTGACCAAGAGGTTCCGCCGGTCTTTTCCGCTACGACGTTGTGAGCTGCACATCGCAGGCAACCCTTCGCTTGAATTGAATATATCTGGCACACTGGGGGACATGAAAATTGCTTTCCTAGGTACCGGTCGCATGGGCACCGAACTCGCTAAGCATCTGATCGCCAACAATGATTATGAGGTGCGGGTCTGGAACCGTACGCTGGACAAAACCACTCCGCTTGTCGACGCCGGCGCCACCGCATACCCCAACGCTGCCGAGGCCGTTACTGGCGTTGACGTGGTGATTACGGCCCTGTTCGGGCCGAAGACCGTGCGCAGCGTGGTCATCGAACCCGACCTTATTCCCGCAGGTATCCCTTGGATCGACACAACCACCGTGTCCCCTCAAGACGCTGAGGAATTTGCCACCAACGTTCCCACCTACATTGCCTGCCCGGTGGTTGGCACCCTGGGGCCGGCCCGTGCCGGAAAACTTGGTGTGTACGTGGGCAGCCCCGATCCGCAGCTGCGGGAGCTGGCTGCCGGCATCGTATCCCCCTGGGCGGACCCGAGCCGGTTGAAGTTGGTGGACTCCCAACCCAAGGCTGCCATCGGGAAGCTCCTCGCCAACCTAGCCCTAGCGATCAGTGCCGAGGGCATGAAAGAGGCCCTCCTGTTTGGTGACGCCACCGGCCTCACCGCGGCCGAAACCCTGGACATGCTCGACTCCACCGGCCTGTCGTTTATGGCCAACCTGAAGCGTGATTTTGTGCTTGGTGACCGAAGCACCGACCCGGGTGATTTCACCGTCGATGCCCTGTGTAAGGACAGTAAGCTGATGCTGGACACCGCAGGTCAGGTGTTGCCCGGCATTCAGGCGGCGGTGGAATCCTTTACTATCCAGCAGGATCATGGCCGGGGTGACCATGATTTTTCCGCCATTCTGGTGCACCGCTCCGAATAGGCGCGGTGCCGCGATCGGCCGTTGGGTGGGCGTCGACAAGCGTGCGGCTAGCGCAGCGCGGACACCCACCCCTTGCGGCCGTTGTGCAGGATCGAACCGCGATAAATCCGGGCGCTTAGCCACAGGGCTGCGCCGGTCGCCGCCGCTAACAGTACATACGATGCCACCAGCTGCACGAGGGACATGCTGTTGGCCGCATAGGAGATGGGTGTCAGGGTCGTAGAGAACGGGGGAATCCACGCCAAGACCTGCACAATCGGGCTCGATACGTTGAGGGAGCCGAACACGGCCGCATACATTGTCGCCATCATGAGAATCAGGATGGGCGACTGGGTGGACTGCAAATCCTCGGTGCGCGACACCATCGACCCGGCCGCCGCGTACAGGCTGCCGAAAAACAACATCCCCAGGATGTAACCCACTATGAGCAGCGGAATCATGCCATAGCTGATGGTTGTGCCCTTGAGTAGGCCGGTGGACTGCACCGCAACCGCGCCGACCGTGATAATGATCGCCGTGCTGAGTGCTCCCATAATCAAACTGCCTAGGAGCTTCCCCGCCAGAAAATTCAGCGGCCGCACACTAGACAGGATGATTTCGATCACCCGGGACGATTTTTCCTCCGTCACCCGGCTGCCCACTATGGCTGCGAACGTCATAATGAATGTCATCATGATGAACACCCCAAGGTAGGTTGTGAACACGTTTGCCGCATCGATGTCCCTGCCCACATTCACCGTAGTGATGGCGGATGGCGGCGTGGCCTGACTGTACTGTTGTTCGGTGATATGCAGCTGTGCCAATGCTCGTTCCTGGGTCATGCGCTGCACTGCTGCGGTGACGGTGGTGACGAGGCTTTCGGAAGGCGCACCATCCGCCAATAAATCGAACCCCTGATCGGTAGCAACCAGTGCTGCATCCTTGCCGTCCCGTACTTGTTGCTCGGCGGCCGCCCGGTCTGGGGCGGTGGTCACGGTGAGATTATTTCCAGCCGCAAACGGTGCGGAGTCAACGCCTACCACCACAAGCTCTGGTAGCTGATCCTGATTTTTCTGGTACCACGATGTGCCGAATATGGCTGCTATCACCACCACAAGCATGGTCACTACCGTAATCATGATGCCCTTGCTGCGCAGCAGCGCCCGGATCTCTTGACCCGCCACAATCTGAATGGTTTTCATGACACAAACTCCTTAAATAGGTCCACCAAATCGGGCACCCGCCGGGTAAACGAGTGCACCGGCCCCACCGCTAATGCTGCGGCGAGAATATCTTGATCGCTCACATGTTCGGGTTTCTCGATGATCGTCTGGCCCGGCTCCTCGGCGACGATTCGGCATTCCGCCGGGCACCATTCCTGCGCCGGCACGGGGGAGCCCACCTCGTATCGGGCCGGCCCCTGGGTGCGGAGCTCCATGACGGTGCCCTGCGCCCGCATTTTCCCGCCGCTGATGATCCCTACCCGGTCACATAACCGTTGCACCAAATCTAATTGATGGGACGAAAATATCACCGGTGTGCCCTGTTGAGCTCGGGAAATGAGCATGTCGCTCATCACCTGGACGGCGATGGGATCCAGGCCGGAAAACGGTTCGTCAAGCACCAAGACATCGGGATTGTGCACCAGCGACGCCGCCAGCTGCACCCGCTGCTGGTTCCCGAGGCTCAGGTCTGTGAGCTGGCTGGTGGTTCGTTCCGCTAGGCCCAGCTGCTCCAAGAGCCCCTGGGCGTTCGCAGCGGCTTCTTGGGTACCAAGCCCATGCAGCTGGGCCAGAAACACCAGCTGGTCCAGGATTTTCTCCTTCGCATACAGGCCCCGTTCCTCTGGCATGTAGCCGATGTCGCGCCGATTATCGGCGGTGATGGGTTTGCCGTCCCACAGCACCTCGCCGGCGTCGGCGGCAAGTACCCCCAGGATGATGCGCATCGTTGTGGACTTGCCCGCACCGTTGGATCCAACGAACCCGTAAATTTCGCCGGGTTTTACGGTAAGCGACACGTCGGTGAGCGCGGCAACGTCACCAAAATTTTTGCGTAAATTGCGTACTTCTAGAGTGGTCACTGATATCCTCCGTTTCCACTATCTGATTCACTTTCGGCGCCATCGGTGAAGGTGATGGCGTATGCGACCGTTGGTAATGTCATGGTAATGATGATAATGAGTGTGAGCAGGAGCGCGATGGTAAATGTCATCTGGACGGTTATTTCCGGTATGAATAAGGGGATGAACGCCAGCGCGTACACTATGGGAAGCATGAGATAGCCAAGCAATTTTAGCGATATCGACCGCCACGTGGTGATGACGGCGTACTCATACTCGTCCAAAAAATCGTCGGGTGCCGAGTCCTTGAGCCTGATGCTGAAGCGCAATACCCGCAGTGCCATCATTGCGACTGGGGTGCAGAGCATCCACACAAACAGCCAGTTCTGCCACCATAGTTGCGCCACGCAACAGGCCAGCATGACTGCTATTGTCAGGTAGTATGTGGCTATTAATGCTTTACGACGTCGTAACGTGCGCCACTTGAGAAACTTGTTTGCCGACAGGTCGTAGTATTTCTGCCACCGTTCCGCCCGTCGTAATTGGTAGCGATGCGCCCAAACGACCATGCGCTGTGTGAATTCGCCCATACATAATCATCCCTGGTTATAGATGTGGGTGGACATGGGCTCAAACTGTTTTCGGCTGAACACCGCCTCGACTGGGAGTTCGAATACCTCGCAGATGCGCATGGCTAAATCCAGGCTGGGGGAGTGGTCGCCACGTTCCAGAGCGCCAATGGTTTGCGGATTCACATCAACCCGAGCGGCCAATTGTGCACGAGTCATATCCCGTTCTGCGCGTAAAAGCCGTACACGATTAAAAATTGGAATTGTTGGGCGCTTCTTTGGGTTCATGTGACCAATTATTGTATAAACCCAACACTACGTCAAGGATGTTCCACTTATGTCACCTATTATTGGTGGTTCAGGGTTAGCGAAGTTTTTGGGCAAAGCTCCCGGCGGCCATGTGCATGAGCCTCAGGTTGGCAAGAAGGAGCATGCCAATGACCACCGTCCACACGGCCAACCACAATGGTTGAATCGGTTGCGTCATGATTGCGGTAACGATGATCGCCACCGATGGCACAAGCAGCAGCACCGCCGTCCGGCTGCCTGGTGCCCAACCGGGAAAGCGCAGTGCCTCAAGCGCATGTGGAATAAGATGCAGGGTAAAGGCAATAAATGGGGCTAACACAATCTCGATGGATCCGACAGCGATGCCGACCAACATGATGATGACGGAGAGTACGAACTCTTCACCGATCATCAGGGCAATACTCTCTGTCGAGGGATAATTCTTGTCACCACCTGCGACAAACATTTCGGCGGCGAATTTTTCGTCTTCACGATGCCGCTTGATATACGGCCGGACACAAATAATCTCCTCAAATTCATGCACCATAAACAGCGATATACCAATGAATGCGAGTGTGCCGAGTGCAAACATATTCCTATATATAGCAGAGTGGGGCGAAGACGCAACCATGGTTTTTGCCACATTTTGGATGTGTCTGCCTGGCAGGTCCTGGGCTGATACCAGCGACCAGGATCGAGCGCTTCGAACTCCAGCTCAGTGAACATGAGGTTGGGGAGGTGGCCTGGCCTTTTCCGTTAGCTTGGGTTCTGGGTGAAAGTGCCCCAAATTCTCGTCCTTGGAGCGGAACCCAAGCTAAAGCAATTCTGGGGTTCTGTTCGCCGGAGGTCGTCGGTGTCCTGCTGCATATGTTCTAAGCATGGTTTTCATTTGGCAGTCCCTGTTGGCCCTGGAAGGATTCTGGCTAAGAATTGAAAACCATGCTTAGAACGTGTGCTGTGTCTGGTGGGCGGTGGGTATTAGGTGTGTTGAGCTGGAGTTTGTATCTTTGCAGTCCTGTCGAGTATTTAATTGCGGGAGAAACTGGCAAATGTCGGGTTGTGGACACTGGTTGGTGGGAAATGCGATGACAAGTCCTGGCGGTAGGATGTTGTGGGAAACCTTCGTCGGAGTGGTAGAAGCTTATTCAACTGTTGGGAAAAGTGATTCGGGAGCATTCATGAGAAGTGGTTGCACTAGTAACGTGGTAAATCACCAAAACATGTCATCTAACTTGCTCTTCTTGTCTTTCAAGAATCAGTCATATGTCGTGGTTGATTTGAGCAGTTGAATCTTGTTTTCCATCAACTGAATAAGCCTTAATGATTACGAAATGGGGTTGGTGGGAGCCGCGCGGTGTTGGGAGGGAAAGACCAAAATGGGGATTGGCCAGGACGCCCGCCAGCAATAAACCGATGATTTTCCTGCAGCTTAAAGCTATCCATAACATTCTCGTATAGCAATCGGGCAACACTCAAAATAGTCACGTAATCAGCACCCGCCTGGTGCAAAGCTATCGCAGCTGACTGCGCATTTGCTCCCGTCACCCATGAGTCCTCAACGATAACCACGTGACCACCAACTTGGTCAGAGTCTACATAGAATAATTGAGGGTCAAGGACTCTTTCCCTTTCTTTGTTGCCACGTAGCTCTCGTGGGTACAAGAGTTGCTGCACAACAAGATTATTTGGCAATCTAGATGCTACATTCTTAACTAATTGCATTAGCTGATTTCGATTAACATCTCGAAGTGATGGCATTGCTGTTAAAACTGTAATCTCAGGAGTATTGGCTTCATCCCAATAGTGAGAAAAAGTATGGTACAACAACGACACAATGCGCCTCTTTGCCTCTGACTGTAAGGGTTGTTGTATTTCGTTCTTCTTATAATTATGCATGTCAGAACCAAGCTGATCTTTTCCTTTGGCTTCCCCATAGCAAATAAAGGCAGTCCGGTCTGCAAGTAGCCAATTATTCACCCCAGCATTCCGAATATGCCCATTACATTGATAGCAAAAATCGAAGTCGCTGCCCTTCTTACCACGACATATTGGACAAAGCTCTTGCAAATCAAGCAGTGATAAATTTCCTGCGCTTAATAAAAACCGTTGAGAATCTAAATAAGTATCTACTTTTTGCTGTAAGTTCATAGGGAAAGAAGCTCATCGCTAATATTTTGATTCTTTTCAAAAACTTCAAGGGCATAACATACAGCTTGTTCTGGCGATTCAGCCACATAAGCATCACCTTTTTCAACATATTCCCGCCCCCAACTCGTGTCACGAACTACACCAGGAGTTAGAATAAGTGCACGTCCATGACCGATTGCTGCTCGGGCTTGGTGCCTTGTACCAGACTTTTCACTTGCTGCAATAACAATCGTTGCCACACCATATCCCGACATCGTTGCGTTACGCATCGGGAAATTATGCTTTGCAGTTGTAGAGCCAGGGAAAAATTGAGTGATGATCTGTCCTTGTTGACCCTCAATACGTTGACGCAGATTGTTATGTTCTGCCGGATAAGTTTGATCAATTCCTGTTCCCATGACTGCAACAGTGCGCCCACCAACACGTAAAGCTGACTCATGAGCTGCTGCATCAATTCCCCGAGCTAACCCAGATACTACAGTTATTCCTTCAGCGGCAAGTTGTTCTGCAATATCACTTGCTGCTTTGAGCTCTTTGGGGCCGGCATTACGTGAACCTACGACGCTGACCGCTAAATCATCAGGGCAAATGGTGCCTGTACTGAAAATAATGCCAGGAGCTTCATGAATTTGACGAAGTTGTTGTGGATACCGTTCGTCAAAAATAGGGATAATATCGTAATTTTCTAATTTCCACTGTGCTAGCTGTTTTTCTGCTACTTGCAAAGCTGTATTCTTATGCGGATCAGTAAACAGACCATCATTGGTAAAAATTTGGTCCAAAAGTGCTTCTGGTCCATCGGTCTTTAAAGTTAAAGATTTCATTGGTGATGTGATGCCATCAACCTGAGTTTGTACTCCTGCGATTGTGGCTATGAGGGCTTGATCTGAGGAACACATGGTATTTATTCTATATTTTGAAAATGACATGTTTGCATCGACCCCCTTCATTCTGGCGAGAAGGCCAAATCAGTCATTCTTGGGCTAAGTATTTATGCATTAGGTAAACTACCTAGATATAGAAACCAAGCTTAGCGGATCTGGAGCCTTGTCCAAAGATTTCCGCGATTCTACTGCACATCTTCTAAGCTTGAGTTCCAGTTTCAGTCCGGTACCTTTCCCACAAGTAATAACAATCAAATGGAACTCAAGCTTAGGACAACTGTGGCCCAAGAGGGACGGTAGTGTATGTGCTGAGCTTAGGTTTTGGTTTAATAGGGGTCTACAGGGATGAGATGGTGGCAAACCCCAGCTTAGTAAACATGAAGTTGGGGGAGTGGCCTTTCCTTTAGCTTGGATTTCTAGGATGGAATCCAAGCTAAAGGAATTCTATAGGGTTATACTCTGGCAGATAGTTGGGTGCTGCATATCTTCTAAGCATGGTTTTCATCCACTAGCCCCTGTTGCCCCAGGAAGCACATGGGCCGACAACTAGAAACCATGCTTAGAACTTATGCTGTCCCCTGGTCCTCCAGCATGCACCAGAAGTGCTGAGCTTGAGTTTGCCACCAGCCCAGCCTTATATGGCCCCTAATGAACCAGAACCCCAGCTCAGCAAACATGCTGTTAGCGAAAGAATACCCACGATCTTGCCGCAGGTGTTCTAAATCCAGGTGTTAGCCAGGCGAGTTCAGCTTAGGAGCCAACAGTTGCGGATTTACTGGTGTTTGGGCTTGTCTGACCCGGTTCGCTGTCACCCGGCTTCCCACCAGGTGCACCAGGTGCACCAGGTGCGCCAGTTGGGGCACCGGATCCGCCGGGAGCGTCGGCCGGCCCACCGTTCCCGGCACCGGACCCACCAGGTCCACCCGACCCAGCGCCAGGCCCGCCTGAACCCGATCCACCAGGCCCGCCACCGGTCGGGCCGCTGCTCTTCTGTTGTGTCACGCTGCCTGCGTAATCATTGGTGGGATCCCGGTAGATCGTGTGGATGTGGCCCCACCCGGAGGTCTGCACCCCGGACACGGTGGCCCCGGCGTCGTTATCCTGGCTGGCCAGCTCGATATATACCTTGGGTCCAGAAATCTGGAAGTAAATCCCCTTCCCTTGAGACGTGTCATACACGGTTGCGCCCGACCAATTCACATAGGTGTCGTCCAGGGTTGCCGAGATCTGATCCATGGTTGCCTGCGTCGTTTCCGAGTCCGCCAGGTTTGTCCAGTTCGCAATCACCTTGAGCAGCAATTGTTTTTGCTCGTCGGTCAGTTCGGAGCCTTTGATCCCGGTGCCGGTGGGATAGTCGCAGGTGTCGCCGGGTGCGCAGGTGAGGTTTTTCACCTCTTCACCCTGGTAGAGCTTTTGTTTTTGCTCGTCGGTGAGGGAGTTATAGAAGTCGAAGGCGGTTTGGTACATGTCGCCGAGGGCGGATTGGGTTTGCCCATTGCTGTCGGTGTAGGTGGTGGGCTGGGTGCCAAGGTGCGTGGGTGCGAATGTGATGGTGCCGTTGCTGAATGTGGCGTTGATGCCCACGTGGTGGCCGCCGAATTGGATGGACCAGTCGTTGGTGGTGCTGGGGTTGCCGAAGAATGCGATGTTGTATTGGGTGTCGCCCAGGTCGCTGGCGTTGGCGTTGTCCTTCAGATACTGGTCGCCGGCCATGATGCCGGTGACCTTGGCGTATGCCTCGTCATTCAGCAGCGCCTTGAGTACTTTCAGCGCCGCCGCTCGTTGAGTTTCGCCCAGGTCGCCAAGTTTTATCCCGGAGCGTTCCACGAAGGTGACGGGAAAGTTGGACCAGTAGGTGGATTTGGTTTCGTCGTCGTAGTCGTAAAGGACTTGTTCTTTCTGCTCGTCGCTGAGGGTGTTAAGGAATTCCTCGGCCGCCTTGGCGGTATCCGAGATGGTTTGGCTCGTGGTGCCCTTGCTTGTCGACGTGGTGTCGGCCACCTGCCGGACGATAGAGGTCCCGGCCGGCGTGGTCACGGTGTCGGTGGTACCGGTGGTGCAGCTGGCGATGGTGAGCCCGCCGGCCAAGATGAGGGAGGCGAGCGGGAAGGACGTTTTCCAGAATTTGTTACTCATGGGGATAACTATGCATCACCATCCTGTAGGTATCCCCTATGAATCACTGGAAGGATTATGCGACTTCGCTTTAAACGCAAACAGGTACGCCTCGGGCAATTTTCAGGGTGTGCCGCCAGTCTGCCAGGCTACGTCCAGTCGGCAGGTCGAGGGCTTCGAGCCATTCGGTGTAGGGGACGCCCTGTTCGTCGAGGTAGTCGGTCACATCGCGGTAGTCGGTGCGGTGCGATGGTCCGAAGACCGCGGTGGATACGGCGAATTGCGCGGCGAAGTCGTGGGTGAAATCGGCCACGATAACGGCGTCGTAAAGCGGCCGAAGCTTGTCGACGCTCACCGCAACGTTGCCGAGTACCCGCACCGTTGACTTGGTGCGGCGGGGGCTGCGGTAGTGGAGGTCCAGGCCCAGGGGCGTGGGTGCGGCGTCGATCAGGTCGACGTGCAGGGGGACGGAACAACGCATGAGCAAATCAGAGGTGTAGAGACCGGCAGCGCCGGCGCCGATGACTGCGATACGTAGGTGAGGCATCAGAACCCCTTTCAAAGCTCTAGACTGATTTGTCTAGAATTTAGCACGGATCGGTCTATTTCTCGTCTGTATGGCCTAAAATGCCAGCTCATCACGTGAATAAAATTATAGACACCTTGGTCTACAATGAAACGATGATCCTTTACGTATCCGCCACCCAGGGTGAGGCAGCCCAGGTTCCCAGTGATTATCCACTCATTGTCACCGGCATTGGTACCATTCGCGCCACCTTGGTGCTCACGGAGTACCTGGCCCGCGCCAACAAGCTGCCCGAGCGCATTATTAACTTCGGCACCGCCGGTTCCCTGGACGGTAATACCGGGATTTTTGAGATCGACCATGTGTTTCAACACGATTTCGACCACAAGGTGATCGAACAAATAATCGGAAAGCCCTTCCCCAACGGCATTGATCTGCCCACCGTGAGTACGCTTCCGGCCGCCCGTCTTGCCACCGGCGATAGCTTTGTCAACGACCCCAACACTCGTGCCCGGCTGGCGCAACAAGCTCAGCTATGCGACATGGAGGGGTATGCCATTGCGTTCGTTGCCCAGCATTTCGGGATTCCCTGCACCCTCATCAAGCAGGTGAGCGACAACGCCGATGACGCTGCCGCCGATACCTGGGTGGATGCGGTCGATCGCGGTGCCCAGGATCTCGCGGGGGCGATTCGAACGCTTAATCAAACGCTCAACCGCCTATGACCGTGAGTGGGCGACCATTTCGTCCCACTCCACCACCTTTTTCCGCTCCCGACCCTCGGCCGACCCGAGGCTGCGTTCGTGGGCGTCGAGTTTATGCCACCCATCCCAGGTGGTGTAGGGGATTCCCTGGGCCTCCAGGTATTCCGTGATGTCCTTGGTTGCGGTGCGTGGGGTCAACCGGCCGGCCAGGGCGTCCGCTATCAGCATGTCCGTGGTTTCCTTGGCGTCGGATTTGGTGTTGCCGATGAGTCCGACCGGGCCGCGCTTGATCCACCCGGTGACATACACGCCGGGCACTACCTCCCCGGCCGGGTCTACAACATGCCCGCCATCGTTGGGGATGACCGCCGTGCCATGGTCGAAGGGGACGGCGGTGATTGCTTCGGACCGGTAACCCACGGCCCGGTACACTGCCTGGACCGGCCATTCGGTGAACTTGCCGGTTCCCTGCACGT
>ERZ773077.743-NODE-743-length-24030-cov-32.342857_pt1 | contig 24030 bp, 24 predicted proteins | sample MGYA00580612_ERZ773077 | MGnify/ENA primary metagenome ERZ773077 (study PRJEB29015, sample SAMEA2737971) | human oral metagenome | biome: human oral; feature: human-associated habitat; material: dental | place: China | collected 2021 ...
TTCCTTCGACCTTGCCGCGGTTTCCTTTACCGGATGGGTTGGCTGAGGATGCATAAACCATCTTGCCTTCTTCCCAAAGCTTAGCTGCCAGCTGCTCGCCCGCCTTACCAAACTTAATAACAAAACAGCTCGTGCCACGAACATCTGTCATCAGCTCTTCCCGACCGTCGCCATAGGCTTTGAGCTTTTCAAAAGCTTCTGGCTGCCATGGAAGGATACAACCCAAGAGGATGTCTTCATCCCAATGCTTTTGATAAAAAGCTTCAATTTCCGGATTCAGCTGAGCCAAAGCACGGAGCTCATCCATACTGCCACAGAGGACAACACCTGGCTTATTACGGTTACGAGCCTTAGCTTCGAACTTACGCTCCAAGCCAGCTTTATCGCTGGTCATGATGATGTAACCCACCTTGGTCGGGCAAACGATACAGCCGCCATCGCCTTTCAGGATGTCATAACCTTCTTGTGAAAGAGTTCCGTTCCATTGAATGTGTTTTGTCATAAGTTTCTTCCTTTTCTATTAAATTAAGATTTATTTTACCATATATTTTTATCGGAGACAAGGTTTTTTCAGAATTTTCTCAATATATCGAAAATAAGGTTACTGCCAATAAGATGGACGATTTTTTTCATATTCTGCAATCAAATCCTCATACTGCAGCGTAATGCCGATGTCATCCAGACCGTTGAGGAGCTTATGCTTCCACTCTCCATCAATGTCAAAAGAGAATTCTCCCACCGGAGAAAAAATCTTCTGCTGCTCCAAATCCACCGTCACTTCATCCGTTGGCTTCAGATTAGCCAAGGCTTGCCTCACTTCCAGCGGCTGGACGATCGGCAGCATGCCGTTATTGAGCTCGTTATTGTAGTGAATATCCCCGAAAGATCCGGCAATGACTACCTTAAAGCCGTAGTCAGCTAAGGCCCAGGCAGCGTGCTCCCGAGAGGAACCCGCACCGAAATTGTCCCCTGTAATCAGAATAGTCGCCTTGCGGTACTCCCGTCTATTAAAGACGAAATCAGGATCTTCGGTGTATCGATTGTCCAGATAACGCCAAGCGTACATAAGGTACTTGCCAAAGCCTCTTTTATCAATTAACTTGAGAAACTGCTTGGGCAAAATTTGGTCCGTATCAATATTATCGTTCATGAGGGGAACCGTTGTCCCCGTGTAGATTGTAAATTTTTCCATAAAACTTCCTTACTGGACCTCCGGTAGTTGGCGGACATCTACGAAGTGCCCGGCAATGGCTGCCGCTGCTGCCATAGCTGGACTGCAAAGATGGGTCTTAGCGCCAAATCCCTGACGATCCTCAAAGTTCCGATTACTGGTCGAAGCACAGTGGACTCCGTCTGGCACCTTATCTGGATTCATCCCCAGACACATGGAGCAACCCGGATCACGCCACTCAAAGCCTGCATCCATGAAAATTTTATCCAGTCCCATCTTTTCAGCAGCCCGCTTGACCGGACGAGAGCCTGGTACAACGATAGCAGTCAGATTGGGGGCGATATGCTTGCCAGCGACAAACTTAGCAGCCAGCTGCAAATCACTTAGTCTGGCATTGGTACAGGAGCCGATAAAGATATAACCTAGGTCAATATCTTCTGCTTTCTTGCCTGGTGAGAGATCCATGTAATTATAGGCCCGCTCGTCGTTCATATCACGGATTTCAGGGAAAGCCGCGCCGAACTCTACTCCCATAGCAGGATTGGTTCCCCAAGTCACCATAGGTGCCAGCTCGGAGACATCCATCTCAATGACCTTATCATAAACAGCATCAGGATCACTGACCAGAGTCTTCCAATCAGCTACTGCTGCCTCAAAGTCCTTAGGTGCGCCCGGCCGTCCTTGAACGTAATCATAGGTCTTCTGGTCAGGATTCATAATGCCCATCTTGGAGCCAAACTCAATGGACATATTGCAGATGGTCATGCGCTCTTCCATGGTCAGATGCTCAATCGCATCCCCAGCATACTCGACCACATGACCGACACCTGCAGCCACACCATATCGGGCAATCAGAGCGAGGATAAAGTCCTTAGAATAAACACCTTTAGGTGGCACTCCGGTAAATTTTACCAGCATTTTCTTAGGCTTGACCTGCCAAATGGTCTGCGTGGCAAAGACGTGCTCTACCTCCGAAGTACCGATTCCAAAAGCAATAGCTCCAAAAGCTCCGTGAGTAGCCGTGTGACTATCACCGCAGACGATGAATTTGCCTGGCTGAGTCTTGCCCGTTTCCGGCCCAACCATATGTACAATTCCCTGTAGTTCCGAGCCGTGAGCTGCGTGCTCAATTCCAAAATCCTTGACATTCTCAGAAAGTTTATCAATCTGAGCCTTGGAAATCACATCCCGAATATCATAGATATTGACCGTAGGAACATTATGGTCAAAGGTTCCAAAGGTCAAATCCGGCCGTCTAACTTTGCGCCCTGCATCTCGAAGACCTTGAAAAGCCTGAGGGCTGGTTACTTCATGAATATAATGCTGATCCACATACATAAGCTGGGGCTGGCCTTCTTCACCAGTTATCAGATGCCTTTCCCACAGCTTATCAAAAATCGATTTTCCAGCCATACTAGCTTCTCCATATGTAATATAAAATTCCGATTTCCACTATTATTCCGCAAATCCAAGCCAGCCAGAAATACCATTTTCTGGTCTTGTGATGAAAGAGGCGACCGCCCAATAAAGCGCCCAAACCTCCAGCTGCCAAAGCTGACATCAGCAAGGTTTTCTCTGGAATGCGGTAGTGATTTTTCTTAGCTTTTCGTTTATCCCAACCATAAAACAAGAAAACGACAAGGTTCCATAGCAGGCAAATACCTGTTAATATCCATTTCATAAGTTCTTAATAATTGCCTCCGTCATTTGAGCTGTGCTAGCCTGACCGCCCAGATCTCGGGTTAAAATCCCCTGAGCCAAAGTCTTCTCAACCGCTGCTTCAATCGCCTCTGCAGCTTCAAGCTCTGCAAAACTATCCCGCAACATCATGGCTATAGAAAGGATCATACTGATAGGGTTGGCAATGCCTTTCCCTGCAATATCGGGAGCAGAACCATGAATGGGCTCGTAAAGACTTGGTCCAGCAGCCGAATGACTGGCCGATGGCATAACTCCCAGCGTCCCTGACAAGACACTGGACTCGTCGGATAGAATATCTCCAAAAAGATTTTCCGTTACCACAACATCAAACTTAGCAGGATTGGTAATCATGAGCATCGCAGCACTGTCCACCAGTTGGTGATCCAAGGTCACATCTGGATAATCCTTGGCCACCTCATCTGCTACTCTACGCCAGAGTTTAGATGTCGCTAGCACATTTTGCTTGTCAATACTGGTCACGCGCTTTCTGCGACCACGCGCAATGTCAAAGGCCTTACGGACAATTCGCTCCACCTCTTCGTAGCTGTAGTCATTGATATCACGCGCAGATTTATCTTCCAAAATATGCTCACCAAAGTAAATTCCACCAGTCAGCTCACGTACGACCACGAAGTCCACACCAGCAATTCTTTCAGCTTTCAAAGGCGACAAATGCTTAAGAGCATCGAAAATCTTAACTGGACGGATATTGGCATAGAGTTCAAGCTCCTTGCGCAGAGCGAGCAAGCCTTGCTCCGGCCGAACTAGGGCATCATCATACTGGGGACTGCCAATAGCTGCTAGGAGAATAGCATCCGCCTCCTTGGCCGCTTCTAGAGTTGACTGAGGCAGAGGATGACCTTCCGCATCAATACCAGCACCCCCAAAAGCCTTCTCAGTAACATGATAAGTAAAACCGAACTTGTCCGCAACAGCAGCCAGTACTTGGAGACCGGCTTGCATGATTTCTGGGCCGATACCGTCACCCGCCAGAGCTACAATTTCTTTTGTCATAGTCGCTTCCTTCTAATTATTTGCAGGCAGATCGCGGTAGGATACCTGGTGGCCGATTTCACCAGCATTTTCCTTTTGCACAAAGGTATTAGCATGGATATAGGCAATGGCGCTGGCCTTAAGAACATCAAAGTCAATACCAGAGGAGTTGAAAATCGTATCTGTATCCGTATTTTCAACAGCTACCAAGACGCGAGCCTGAGAGTCAATACCGTCCGTTACTGCTTCGATGTTGTAAGATAAAAGCTGGACAGACTGGTTAAAGAATTGGTCAATTGCATTAAAGATGGCTTCGACGCTTCCTTTGCCTTCTGCCACACAGCTGACCGTCTCACCATCGCCATTAACCAATTGCACATCCGCTGTGATGGTATGGTCATCATTGGTCGTCAGCTGAAGATCATCAAAGTGGAATCCCTCAGGATTTTCGACCGTCGTTCCGGCTATCAAAGCTCGAATATCAGCGTCTGTGACTTCATTTTTCTTATCAGCCAAGACTTTAAACTTAGCAAATAGATCATTGATTTCAGATTCTGCAAAGTCCAGAGCCAGTTCTTTGATTTTTTCGACAAAGGCGTGGCGGCCAGAAAGCTTGCCGAGCGGCAGTGAATTACTCTTGACTCCAACCAGCTCAGGCGTGATGATTTCGTAAGTCAATGGATTCTTAAGAACGCCGTCCTGATGGATACCGGACTCATGAGAGAAGGCATTGCCACCAACAACCGCCTTGTTCTTAGGCACCGGAATACCTGAGAAGCGGGACACCAACTCAGAAGTGTTGATAGTTTCATTAAGGACAATGTCTGTCTCAACTTGGTAATAGTCCTGACGAATCTCTAAAGCAACTGCTACTTCTTCCAGCGCAGCATTACCAGCACGCTCGCCAATACCATTGATTGTGCCTTCCACCCGTCTAGCTCCGTATTTGACCGCAGACAGGCTGTTGGCTACTGCCATTCCCAAATCATCGTGACAGTGAGGACTATAGATAATCTCACGATCCGTTTGGACATTGTCAATAAGATACTTAAAGATATTGCCAAACTCTTCAGGTGTAGTAAAACCAACCGTATCTGGAATGTTAATGTAGCTAGCACCCGCATCAACTGCTGTCTGAACAACTTGGAGCAGAAAGTCTAGCTCGGTACGTGTCGCGTCCTCAGGTGAAAACTCGACAATCTCAAACTTGGAACGAGCATAGGAAACGTGCTCCTTAATGGCTGCTAAAATCTCTTCTTTGGACTTTTTCAGCTTGAACTCTCTGTGAATGGGACTGGTCGCAATGAAAACATGAACCTGCGGATACTTGGCATCCTTGAGCGCCTCATAGCAGGCATCAATGTCAGACTTGACCGAACGCGCCAGACCAGTGACGGACGCTTTAGTGATGGCTTTGGCAATCGCCTGCACCGCCTCAAATGAATCTGGGCTAGCAGCTGGAAAACCAGCCTCAATAGCAGAAATGCCCCATTTTTCTAGTTGCTTAGCAATGGCAATCTTTTCCTTAATAGAGAAATTCACTCCCGGTGTCTGCTCACCATCCCGAAGGCTGGTATCAAGAAACTCAACTTTGCGCATAGGCATCCCTCTTTCTTTATCATTTAAAACAGCTAGAGAAAATCATTGTCGCTAAGAGATGAAACCGTAAACTGAACTTTTAGCCAGTTTTAGCAAAGCACATCCTAACAAAGATTTTCTAGGAGAATAAAACAAAAACATCTCGCTTGTCTTCAAGCGAGATGTTGATTTACTCCCGCTTGGTAAGCCAAACAGGACTAATGCTTTCGCACTAGCCCGAGTAACGCAACAACAAAGCAAAGTTTGAATATTGGGTTGACTTCATGTTTGACTGACTCCTTTTGAAATGTTATTGTTTAGTATTTTAGCACAGTATCAATGGGCTGTCAACAGATAATTCAATATTTTCTGAAAATTTTTAATATGCTGGATTATTTTGTGGTCTTATTACTATAAATGCGAAAAAGGAGCAAGTTAGCTCCTCCTTCTTCAAGTATTATATTGATTACAATGCTAACCAGTCATTCCTCCCCATTCGAAGAGAATTATACGCCGCAAATCTCTATAATAATTATCGAATGTTTTTAATTGCTAAATGGCAAAGTAAAAAGATCATCATAGAATATGCACTCTAAACACACTAATCATTGATTTATATATTACTTTTCTTTTTCTAATACTTTCAAATATTTGGTTTTTTTAAATTGTCCAGACAGGAGCAAGAGCAAGAAACAATACCATATCACAATCGTCAAAAATAAAAGTAGGAAACTGCCAAATAGAAGATAAAGCCAAGAGAAAACAGCTGAAATCAAGGCAAAGAGGAAAATGAGAGCATAGGTTTTAAGACCGTTGGATTTCTGGGTGGCAAAATAGTCTCTGGGCATCTCATAAGGCACTACTTCAACCACTGATTTCTCCCTTCTATTTTTAAACTGGTAAAGAGTCAGTAAAAGCATGAAAATGAAGGAAAAAAGTAAAGGGAACAAACCTCGTACAGTCAAATTCTCCGTTAATACATACAAGGCATAAGATAAACCAGCACTTGGTAGAAAAATCATTGGAAAAGGCACACTTTTCCCTACAAAAAGCTCGTTTCTCTTAATATCATAAAACACAGTCCTTTTTACATTTCCTTGATCTGCTCCAAATTCGATAAAATCAGACAACTTCCTAGTAACTACCAATGCTGATTTTGGTTCTTCATGCAGCTCATCTTCAATGGTCTCTAACTGCCCAAAAGCGTTCAGTTTCCACGAATCTTCCTTAGGCAGAGGCTGTACTTTCCCTTCCAGATGTTCTTGGATAAACTGCTGGAATTGACGATTCTTCTGCTTACTTCCAATCAATTTCAAAGTCACTTTTTGACTTCCGCCGTTTTTAGTTAAGGCTTCCCCTACAATAAATAAGGGCCATTCATAACTGCCGCGATAAGCGTGTCTATTCTTGCCGAAGTAAAATGTAACCGAAGAAAGAGGAAAGCGATAGTATTTAAAATTTCGGAAAACAAGCAAGTGTTGACCATCAAGCTCTATTCTCCCCATAAAAGCAAAGGCCATCCAGCCTACTGTGAATAAAGCAACTGATACTAAGAAATAGAAAAGGTTTGCTGACCGATTTTCTTCTAGAAAGATATTAAAAAAACTGGTCACCACCATTAAACTAAATAGACTAAGTAGTCCCAGTGCTGATCTTTTATAGATAACAATCGATGGCTTTTTTCTCAATTCGCATCCTCCTCTACTCACCATTTTACTCATTAAAGTCCTCCAAGAGTTGCATCGCCTTTAATAATTCAACTTTGAATCGAAAAGGCCTATAACGTTTTTTGAGTAAAAAAACTTATTAAATTCTGTCTGGTTTAGTATGACCTATTTACTCTTTCCCTATGGTTTCAGAGTATTTTACTTTCAAATTCCCCATATTCTCTCTGGAATAGCGCTGACTTCCCTCTTTAAACCAGATATCCAGAAAATAAGTGTAGAGAATTTGATCGGATTTTTCTGCCAACCAAGCATGATCAATATCATAATCCTTCAGATAGTCCAATATCTCCTCTTTTGACACTAGACTCTTACGTGGAGGCTCCTCACCTCCAATAGAGCGATAAATTTCATCTGCTGTCCTGACATAGCCCCTTTTTTTAGACTGATTAATAAAAGCTTGAACAGTAAAATCCGAAACTTTTGAGAAAGCAATGGAAACATTTTGTTTAACGAAACCGTTCTCATATACATAGTCAATGTTGAGATAAGTATCTCCTGATAACTTTTTACTATATAGAACAGCAAGCAGGCCATCGGAATTAACATATAATCGTAACTTTTCTCCATTAGCTAGTCTAGGTTTTTCCCGATGATAATTAATCCAGGCTGGCTCACCTACATATGCCGTATTACTTCTTATAATCCTACTCATATCTGGCAAGCCCAGAATATTTTTATAATGAACACTCGCATAATAGATTTCATCATTATCATATAGAGAATAGTGATTTTTACTTTCTCTTTATTAAGCTGGACAACATTACCTATTGGTAGTAACTTAAGTATTAGATATCTCCTCGGATAATTTCTTTAACATCAAAAATCTTTTGATTGGTCGAACCTTAAATGTTAAAAAATAGGAAACTGGGAAAAAAAGACTAAATAGGATATAGTTATACAAGTTTGCTTCTTGAAGATAGGTCAATAAAAATTGAAAAGTCATTACAGAGAAAACAATACCTGTCAATGAGAGGAACAACAAGTTATTCTTGCACTTCTTAATAAAGTCAGACCAACCAAAATAATTACTAGGATTAAAACTTATCAATTCTTGATCATGTTTGAGTTTCAGAGCCCATTCTACTAAAAGAACAATGGTGAATATCATGCTTATAAGCAAACCATATTTTACAAAAGAATTTGAGAAAGTAAGAAAGCCGATGGAAGATAGTAAGTTGGTTAGCACCAGTCCAGAAGCTAACACTGCCCATTTAATGTCCCATACCTTATCTGGTTTATAAGAGTAAGAATAGAGTTTCCCTGATTCAAAATGATAGAAAATATCTTGTTCTTGAAAATTTCCAAGAAATAACAAACTTTTAAATGTAATCACTTTGGTCTCCCGTATTATTGAATATTTTACTTATTCAGAATTTTATTTTTACTAGCACTGCAGCTAACAACTAGAAAGCAAATACCTTTATTTTATGGCACTATCTTTCTCATCTCTTTCTATTGTATACTGACAGTTCTCACTATAGCTTAGCTTAGATCAGCTGCTAACAGCGTAGACATTAGTAATATAAGACTATGAAACATCAGAAAGACTAAAGTCCCCCAATTTAAAATGAAAAAGCTAAACAAAAGGATTAGGAAGTTAAGAATCAGAACGCCCTTAAACTGCTTTTTCATCCAAGGAGCTAACTTAGCTATTTTTATTTTCCCTTGCCCCTTTTTATAAAGACTAAAATTAAATTTCTTTGCTAAAGACCGAGATGATAAAAAATGGATTAGATTTGCAAGTACGACTGCTAGTATAAAAGCAAGAAGCCAATAAAGCCATCTTTCAGTGAACGAGAAGCGATGCGAATTAAGGTAAGCATATAAGCTTTCACTAGTTCGAATCCGCCCTGCCCAGACCGAAACAGCTAAAAATACTGGTGCTGGAATTAGAAGGGTCTCCAACCAATGTTTTTTACGCATTCGGATTTCCCAAAATTGCGACTCTGTCAATTGGTAAATCGTTCGATTACTAAACCAATTCAGATAAGGGAAGAGATAACCCAACAAAGTCGGCAGCTTATCCAATAAAAAATATTCCTTACCATCCTCTAATAATATATAACGAAAATTTACATGATGCGCTCGCACATTAACCTCCTAGTGATACGCATATTAAACAAATCTTGTTTAAATCAAACCTGTTCGAGATTTTCCTTATTTTCTACACTTTATCCTTCAAAAGAGAATGTATTTCATTTATCTCCTCTGCTTTCTGTTTAAACAGCACTTTCCCTTGTTCATATTTTCACACAGCCAACGACCAGCGGATGGGGTTGTTTTGGAACAGACAAAGATAAAAAACAGCTGGTAATATTCCTATTAGGGGCGAAGTTATTATCTGCAATTCAAATGGAGCTTTTCTTTCAAAGGAATCAATAATACCTGGAATAAAAGCAATAAATGTTATTACCGTTGCAAAAAAACAATAACAGTATAACAACCATAAAAGCAAATATTTTCAAAAAAGTCGCTTTTTTATTGCTAAAATTGTCCCAGAACAAATTTGAATAAACTGCTTTTTCAAATTGCTGTTTAGTGGCTCCACGAACATATTTTACATTTTTATATAGAGTAATTTCTAACATCCACATACTACAAAAGAACACAAACATGAATCCAGCAATGAAAAGCTGTGTCATTCCGCTGCTGTATCGGAAACCTGAAAGAGCTGGTATAGCTACTATTCCCCCTATCAAACCTAAGAAAGCAAAGATAACAATTAAAGGAGCAATCGACCTATTCGACCTTCTTGCTCCTTCTGTATTTAAGAGGGCACTCTTATCAGCTACCAAAGCCTCTTTTGTTCGTGTGTTATAGTAGACGGTTTTATCATCGCTCTGTCCAATAAAAATTATTTTTCTCATATTCAATCACCATATTCCTCGCCAGTCACTATGATTAAAAGCCCATTTTTTCATTATTTTCTTCTATTTCTATTATATACTGACAACCCTCACTATAACTCAAGTTCCCCATCAAAATAATATATAATAAATTTATGCAAACAGCCATCATTAATATCGTCAATACTCCCCAAAATAGATAAAAACAACTCATTAAAACACTTAATAATAAAAAAAGTATTATTATTTTAAACTGTTTGCGTGACCATTGACTTGCTCTCTCTAACTTCACTTTCCCCACTTCCTTTTTGTAGTTATAAAATGGAAATTTTCTAGAAAAAAATAGATGGGATAAGTAATAACAAAATCGAGCTATAAATATAATTGTAACTATTATTAGAAATAAGAATAGATATCTTTCTAAAACAGAAGACTGTGTATTTGTCAAAAAATCTGTTAGTTCATGAGGTCCTCTTATTCTTCCTGCCCATACCGCTATTGCTATCAAAATAGGTGTTGAGATAGTAAAAATCTCAGACCAAGATTTCTTGCGGTTGCGTATTTCCCAAAATTGCGCCTCTGTCAATCGGTAAAGTGTCCGATTACTAAACCAATTCAGATAAGGAAAAAAATAACCCCACAATGTCGGTAACTTATCCAATAGAAAGTATTCCTTACCATCCTCTAATAATATATAACGAAAATTTACATGATGCGCTCGCACATTAACCTCCTAGTGATACGCATATTAAACAAATCTTGTTTAAATCAAACCTGTTCGAGATTTTCCTTATTTTCTACACTTTATCCTTCAAAAGAGAATGTATTTCATTTATCTCCTCTGCTTTCTGTTTAAACACCACTTTCCCCTGCTCATACTTCCGAACGGCTAACAACCAGCGGATGGGGTTGTTTTGGAATAACAACAAATAAGAAACAGCTGGAAAGAGGCCTGCTAAAGGCGAGAAAAAGATTTGTATATCAAATGCCTCTTGCTTAATAAATGAGTCAATAGTGCCAGGTATTGCAGCAGCAAATATTAGTATAGTAGCCATAAAAACTAGTAGCATAACAATCATAAAAGCCAACATTTTCGCAAACGTCGCTTTTTTATCGCTGAAATTGTCCCAGATCAAATTTGAATAAACTGCTTTTTCAAATTGTTGTTTTGTTGCGCCTCGAACTTGCTTCACTTCTTTATATAAGGCGACTTCCATCATCCATACAAATCCAAATATAATAAATGAAAGGCAAAGAATAAAAATAGGAACCATCGCACTATTATAACGAAAGCCTGAGAAAATTGGTATGGCAAGAAATCCTCCAAGCAAACCTAACAAAGAGAATATTGCAATTAAAGGAGCAATCGACCTATTCGACCTTCTTGCACCTTCTGTATCTAAGAGGGCACTTTTGTTCGCCACTAAGGCTTCTTTTGTCCTCGTATTATAGTAGACGGCTTCATTACCGCTCTGTCCAATAAAAATTATTTTTCTCATATTAAATCGCCACATTTTCCAATCATCATAATAGAATGTTATTTTTCTCGTATGATAATCTCACTTTGTTTTCTCTTCTATTTCAAATTCTACAATCTGATTGTTCTCGTTAATAACAATCCCATTATAAAATAAAATGACATAAAGTATAATTGGTATAATTAAAAACAGTCTCAACTGAACAAAATAAGAAAATAAAAATATTGGAAAAATAAAAACAAGAAATAAAAATGCATAAGCAACTATTTTTATAAAAACCACTTTCATAATCACCAAAAACCAATCCCTTCTTTCACTATTTTTAATGGAGTCAATGACCTAACTCTTCCAATATAGATTAAATCTGCATTTCGTTCTCTAAGAAAATTTCTAAGTTTAATTTTCCTATACCAGGACACCAAGAAAAATGAAATGAATAAAATAAGAACTAAGATTGATATATTTATACTACCTTGAACTAAACTTGCCGCATGATTTGTCGGACCTAACCATAGTTCAAATGGGGTCAACCAACTGATAAATGCTGATAGCACAATTGCTATTCCTAAATTAGTCAATCGCTTATTGCTATTTAATCCTCGAACAGAAATATGGTTGCACAATGAATATTCTGTTTGATAAATTTTAAAAAATCTCTTAGAGGACAGACTATAATTTCTCTGCACAAGGTATTCTTGACCTAAATCTGTCACAATCAGATACCAACCTTTTTGTACCACCTTATCATTCAATGTGATATTAAAAAATCGGCCTTTAACTCTGTATACATTTACCATGAAAATAACCCTTTGATACCATTAACCATATTATTCCAACCAGAAACAACAGCCTTCCCAACATTATCTTCAAATTTTTTCACCTCTGGGAAAGTCTCCCTCGCCCATTCATTTGCATATATAATGATTATCTTGAGAAACACTGTATCCAATATTCGTACAAAACCAAGGGTTGCCCACACGCCAATAGCTGTATAGACTCGTTTCACGCTACGAGAAAAAAGAGTGCGTTTAAGCTGAAACTACTGTTGGCTATGAATATTTTCAGACCTGCTACGCTAGTATTTTTAAGTACATAGAAGGATTTTATAATGAGAGCAGGCGTCACAGCAAGCTGAACTGTCTTTGTCCAAACGACTTTAAAAAAACAAATTGTATAGTCAGTTAAATTCCTTCTTCATTCCTAAGCTGCTTCGCCTTTATCTTCGTACATACTGAACCAAGCGGAACATCATGAAGGCAAATAGAATTCCTGCAACGATCCAAATGGTTCGTAAGGCGTAAAATTGGAGCAGGTAGGTCGAAATAATGGCTCCGATGACAAAGCTTCCTAACAAAGCAACAAAGAAAATACCCTCTTTCAAGTATGGTTTTTCCTGCGTTCGCACAAAGTTCCCAAAAGCCACCATCGTTTTCTTGATATTTCCTGTCATAAAGGAATTATTGTAGACTATGCCATCTACTTCGCCAAAAGCTGTGGCAACGACCCCCATACAGAAAGCAATCGGAGGAACAATCAGCATATTTGGCACGGTACTTGGCATAAAGCCAACCAGAGTACAGATGAGCACCATTGGTGAAATGCTACTTACCCGCCATATTGATTGTTCAAAAAAGGGGCGGAAAACAGTTATCAAGAAAATACCCAGCATGAAAGCCAGCATGGTAGCCAGTTTGACATCAATTTCCTGAGTTTTATGCTCAATTAACTGAACGGATAAAAAAACGACATTGCCTGTCTGTCCAGCGACCAAGGTACCTCCACGCTCCATGAAAGTGTAGGCATCCACGAATCCTGCGCAAAAGGTCAGCAGGCAAGCAAAAAACTTCGATCGGGAGTGAAATTCCCTTTTGACTAACTTTTTCATCATTGACCCAAAAAGTCCAGTGTAACACCAGACTTCCTTTCTATCCTTCTCTAGCTTCCTCCAAAATCTTTTCAATCTTGGTAGTAATCAAATCAATCGCAACCTTATTAGAAGCGCCCTCTGGAATGATAACATCCGCATAGCGCTTGGTCGGCTCGATAAACTGATGGTACATAGGCTTGACAACACCCAGATACTGCTCAATGACACTATCCAAACTGCGTCCACGCTCCTCCATGTCCCGCTTAATCCGACGAATAATCCGCACATCATCATCAGTATCAACGAAAATCTTGATGTCCATCAAATCGCGAAGGCGTTGATCTTCCAAGACCAAAATCCCCTCTACAATGAAGACGTCCTGTGGTTCTTGACGATAGGTTTTATTACTGCGCGTGTGCTCCGTATAGTCATAGGTCGGGATGTCCACTGGACGGCCAGCCAAAAGCTCCTTGATCTGCTCAATCATGAGGTCTGTATCAAAAGCAAAAGGATGGTCATAGTTGGTCTTGACCCGCTCCTCAAAGGTCAAATGAGACTGATCCTTGTAGTAAGAATCATGTTCAATCATGGAAATCTTTTCATTAGGAAAATGATCTAAAATCGCCCGAGATACACTGGTTTTTCCCCCACCAGAGCCACCTGTAACACCGATAATAATAGGTCTGTTTTGCATTGTTTTCTCCATTACTTGTTATCTTATCTATTTTACCTCAATTCATGATATAATGAAAGGGTGAATCAAGAAAAATTCAGGAAAATCATTTTAAAGGAGAAAGTATGTTACGACTCGGTATCATCGGTACAGGAACCATTTCCCATGAGTTTATCAAGGCAGCTCAACTGAGTGGTGAATATGAGTTTACAGCTGTTTACTCACGCACCTTGAGTGCTGCAGAGCGTTTTGCGCAAGATTATAAAAATGTCGCACTCTACACCGATATGATTGAATTCTTATCTGCCGACCTAGATGTGGTTTACATCGCCAGTCCCAATAGCCTCCACTTCAACCATGCCAAGGTAGCCATTTTGGCTCGAAAACATGTTATCGTTGAAAAGCCGGCCGTATCAAGACCTGAAGAATGGCAAGAATTGGTCAAGCTGGCAGCTGAACATCAGGTTTATATATTTGAGGCAGCTAGAAACTACCATGAAGCAGCTTTTACAGTCATTCATGACTTTCTAAAGGACAAGAAAATCTGGGGAGCTAATTTCACTTATGCAAAATACTCCTCCAAGATGGGAGCCCTGCTGAGTGGACAGGAGCCCAATGTTTTTTCTGCTAAATTCTCAGGCGGTGCTCTGATGGATCTGGGCGTCTACACGCTTTATGCAGCTGTTCGACTCTTTGGTGCTCCACAAAACACCTGCTATACAGCTCAACAACTGCCAAATAGCGTTGACCTTAACGGTTCAGGCAGTCTTATTTATCCTGATTTTCAGGTTCGTATTCAAGCTGGAAAAAATATTCATAGCCAGCTGCCAGCTGAAATCTATACGGACCAAGGCACTCTGACCTTAGACGGTATCGAGTTTATCCGCTCTGCCATTTTCCAAAAGCTCAATGGAGAGACGGAAAGTCTAGCTATCCGCCAAGCAGACCACCAAATGCTGGAAGAAGCCCAGGCTTTTGCTCGTGTCCTTAAAGGCGGCCAGGAAGAACTTTACAGCGACTATCTGCAGGCTGCTGCTACTGTGCATGAGTGCATGTTTGCCATGAGAAAAGATGCTGGCATTAGATTTGAGGTTGACCATGATTAAAGAAATATTTCCAACAGTTTGGCAGGAACAGCTAAATCAGCTCGGTTTTGCTGAACTGACTGCTATCCAAGAAAAAATATTCGAGCCCATTTCTCAGGGACAGACGGTGTTAGGTATCAGTCCGACCGGTACGGGCAAGACATTAGCTTATCTCTTTCCTAGCTTATTGAAATTGAAGCCTAAAAAAGCGCAGCAGCTTTTGATTTTAGCTCCAAATACAGAGCTAGCGGGACAGATTTTTGATGTTTGTAAGTCTTGGGCGGAGCCCTTAGGCTTGAGCAGTCAACTCCTCCTCTCTGGTAATAGCCAGAAAAGGCAAATTGAGCGACTCAAGAAAGGGCCTGAGATACTGATTGGCACACCGGGTCGGATTTTCGAGCTCATCAAGCTCAAGAAAATCAAGATGATGAACGTCGATACCATTATCCTTGACGAATTTGATCAGCTTCTCAGTGATTCCCAGTATGCATTTGTTGATAAGATTCTACATTATGCACCGCGTGACCACCAGCTGATTTACATGAGTGCTACGGCAAAGTTCGATCAAGATAAGATTGCCGAAAACACTCTGCACATCAGCATTGACGACCAGACTTTGGACAATATCCAGCACTTCTATATGCAGGTGGAAAAACGTGACAAGGTCGAACTCTTACGCAAGCTGTCCAATGTAGAAGAATTTCGTGGGCTAGTTTTTTTCAATAGTCTGTCAGATTTAGGCAGCGCCGAAGAAAAGCTCCAATACCGAGGGGCTAGTGCGGTCTCCCTAGCCAGCGATGTCAATGTAAAATTCCGCAAGGTTATTCTTGAAAAATTTAAAAATTACGATATTACGCTTTTGCTGGCAACAGACTTGGTTGCCCGTGGCATTGATATTGATTCTCTAGAATGCGTGGTCAACTACGAAGTGCCGCGCGATTTGGAAACCTACACCCACCGTTCTGGCCGAACAGGTCGCATGGGCAAGGAAGGCTATGTCATCACCTTCATCAGTCACCCAGAAGAACTAAAAGCTCTCAAAAAATATGCCTCTGTCCGAGAAATCATCTTGAAAAAACAAGAACTGTATGTTCAGCCTTAAGTAAAATCACAGTAAACGATAGTTTTATCTAATGACAGCAAAGCAAAAAGCATTGGAAATATTGAATTTCCAATGCTTTTCTTAATTTCTGCTGTAGTAAATCTGATGTGGTTGAAGCTGATTTTCCAGTAGTTCATCAACCGTCACCAAAGTATAGCCGTTATTCTTCAGATAGTCAAGAACGCTTGGCAGGGCATCAATGGTCGTCTGATGGATATCGTGCATGAGAATAATGGATCCTGGCTGGGTTTTCACGATCTCCTGCATAATAGCCTTTGTATTGCGTGTTTTCCAATCGAGACTGTCCACGCTCCACATGATAAAGGACTGATCGACAGCATTTTGAACCGTAGGGTTGATGGCTCCATAAGGCGGTCTTGTAATCATAGGCCGAATACCAGTCGCCTTATAAATGGCTTCCTGAGTATCTAGGATTTCTTTTTTGACTTGATTTAGAGGCAGCTTGGTCAAATCTGGATGGCTCCATGTATGGATGCCAAGCTGATGGCCTTCATCAAGGACACGTTTAGCCAGTTCTGGATTGGCTGCAACATTTTGTCCCACCATAAAGAAGGTTGCTTTGGCATTGTAGCGTTTTAGAATTTCCAAAGTCTGAGGGGTCGTCTTACTGTCGGGACCGTCATCAAAGGTCAGGGCCACCATTTTCTCATGCCGCTTGGTTTCATACTGCTGGTAAGCTTCCAAATCAGCCCCCTGTAAATATTCCGGACGGATTAGGTCATAAAAACTAGACAGAGGCACTGTCACGCTCGACACTCCGTTGATTTCTTTAGGCAGACGAATGGAAAATAAACTATCCTCGTAATGAAAATTCCACTGGCTCAGCTCTATTTCACGTAGGGCATTCAAAGCTGCTGTTTGCTGACTTTCCTCCACCTGCCTAAAGGTTAGCTGACTGGTCAACTCCTTCAGGAAAATTTCCTTGGCAGCTTCTGGATTTTGAAACAACTTGTCCAAAGTTACCGCTGCCCCTTCTTGATTGATATAAGTTGAGGCTACTTCTCTTGCTTCCTCAGACTTGATGTCTCTTTTCGAGATACTGTAATCTTTTCGCTGGATGATTACTTCCTTGGTATTGGCTAGACTAGTAGACTTTTCTTCCGTGTAGTAAAAGGTCAAAGCAGTCAAGTTTTCCTTTTGCTTTTTGTCATCTGAAATGCTCTGGCTGTCCTGCATCATTTTATCTTTGACACTTTGAAGCGGCTGCCCATTCATAAGAGGATAAAAAGCTGCCACATAATGGCTGCCAATCCTACCAGCCTGCTTTTCGGCATTGTCAGCATGCTCTTGCTCTTCCTTGGCAATCACTTCTGCAACCTTTTGCTGGAAATCCCTTTCCTGAAACATTTCATGGATTCGCATTCCACCAAAAATAAGAAGTCCTAAAAGAAGCAGGTTCAGAAGACTGAGAATCAGTCTATATTTCCGTCTACGCTTCCTTCTATGTTGTCTTTCCATCTATTACCCCCTAAGCTATTGTCCTAAAATGATTCTGATGTTAAAAAACTTGTATCTTACAAGTGCTAAAATACAAGTTTAATTATTTTTAAAGACTTTTTTCTCGAATCACTTCAACCTTGTAGCCGTCAGGGTCTTTAACGAAGTAATAATTTGGCGGATTCCCTGGCAAACCTTTTGGATCGGTCACTTCGTAGCCCTTAGCAGCATGCTCAGCGTGCAAACCTTCCAAATCAGGTGTGCTAAGAGCGATATGAGCAAAGCCATCACCGATTACATAAGGTCCGTGGTCATAATTATAAGTCAGTTCAAGCTCATAATCATCGCCATCCAAACCAAGATAAACAATGGTAAAAGCGTGCTCTGGAAAGTCCTTGCGGCGCAATTCCTTAAAACCAAACGCATCTTCATAAAAGGCAATCGAAGCCTCTAAATTTTCCACTCGTAAACAAGTATGCAACATTTTTGATGTCATAGTTGTACCTCTTTTATTTCTTTCTTTTATTATACCGCAAAAGCAGTCAAATTTGAAATAATATGAAAAGTTTTTCAGCTTTTGCTGATTCGTTTTCTAATATCTGACTTAAGGGGTAGTTTGATTTCAAAGATAGTTCCACGTGGCTTGTTGTCTTTGACTGAGATGGTTCCTCTCATAGCGTCTACTATTTGTTTCGCCAAGGATAGGCCCAGTCCAAAACCACCTTTTTGTCGAGTCCGAGCCTTGTCCACCCGATAAAAACGATCGAAGACTTTTTTCTTGTCGTCGCCCGCAATCCCTGGACCATTGTCAGAGATCCGCAAAATCAAGCTCCGATCATTAGCGGAAGCCACGAAATAGATTTCTCCATCTTCTTCTGTGTATTTGATGGCATTATCAAAAAGGATGGTCATGACCTGCTTGAGCAAGACCTTATCTGTCGTGATTGATTTTGAAACCAGATTTTTGAAATCAAAGACTTTATCGCTTTCCTCCGCTATGATAGCATAGTTAGAAAAAGCTGTCGTGAAGAAGTCTGGCGTGACTTCACCGTATTCTGGCTTTATGCCGTCATCTCGTCTTGCTAGATTGAGTAAGTTGGTCGTGAGTAGACGCATATTTCGCACTTCCTCTAAACTGGACGCTATACTCTCACTAGACTCCATAATTGTAGCTTCGGGCTTACGGAAAAGAGATTCCAGTCTATTTTGCAGTACAGCTAGAGGCGTCCGCAATTCGTGGCTAGCATTTTCAACAAAGGACTTCTGCTTTTGCATGCTGTCCAAGAGAGGTTTGACACTCATCCGCGCCAGGTAGATACTGGCAATCAAGGAAATACCCCAGAAGCTAATCATGACAATCGCAATCAGCTTTTCATGCTTTTCGCTAGTTTGCTCTAGCTGGCTGATACTGGTCATGACAACCGCGTACTTGACATTTTCAATTTCATCATCTGGATCAATGTCAAACATATAAGCCCGATAACTCTCGACCTGTCCATAGCTATTAGTTAGTTGTATTTGCTTGATTTGATTAAGAAATCGTTTATTAAATTTAATCGCATCAAAGTTTAAAAATCCATTCTTGGCTGATACATTCTGATAATCATCATTCAAAAGAATAGCTGAGGTATTGGCACTGACATTGACCCTGCTCGGTTCCTCAATCTTGATATCATGAGCTTGGACAGACTCTGAATCCTTGTTCTCTGGCTCTTGGTATTGCCGCCCCGTCGTCCGATAGGCTAGATTGGCTACCCAGGCGGGATTTTGACTAAGACTTTTGAGATTATCATCAACGGTCGTGTAGAGGCTAGAGCGCATAACTTGGATAATAATGAGTGTCATGGCTGAGAAAATCAGGGTGAACACACCAAAATAGCGAATGAAATAGGAAAAATCATCCGCATAAAAGGTTTTTTTGAGTTTATTCAGCATTCTTTAAAATGTAACCGACACTGCGAAGGGTTTGAAGATTATTCGCAAAAGCCGTTCCTTTCAATTTTTTCCGAATCTTAGATACATAGACTTCCACCACAGAAATCGTCGTATCGCTGTCAAAGCCCCACAAACGGTCAAAAATCTGTGTCTTGGGCAAAATAACATTTTGATTCTGAAGGAAGTAGACCAACAGATCAAACTCTTTTCCCAGCAGCTCTACTTCTTTTCCGTCTACTAAGGTCGAATTGGTCGAAAGATTAACCGTCACATCGCCATAGGACAGGGTATTTTCATTAAACTTACCAGAGCGCTTGAGCAAGGCCTGAATCCGCATTTTAAGCTCTTCCAGGTAAAAAGGCTTAGTCAGGTAATCGTCGGCACCGAGTTCAAAACCATGGCCTTTATCATCGATACTTTCCTTGGCAGTCATGATGAGGACAGGAGTGGTAACTCCTTTTTCACGCAATTCTTTGAGCACTTGGAAGCCATCTTTTTCAGGAAGCATCAAGTCCAGCAAAATCAGGTCATACACGCCACTTTCCGCCTCGTATAGTCCTTCTTCGCCATCAAAGACCTGCATAACATCTGCAAAATCATCTAAAAAATCAAATACTGAGTTTGACAGACCGAGGTCATCCTCCACTAATAAAATCTTAATCATCCTGTTCCTCCCTTTTTAGAAAAAGCTTATCTTGTTTAGTTTAAATAGAGACAGGGCAAACACTCCTCATTCTATCTTAACCTATCATTTTCTATTATATCATGACTTGTCGAAAATGCTTTAAGAATTTCTTGTTTTCGAGTTATTTTCGACTATTTCACTGTTCTTATCATCTTTTGTTGTGCCGTCAGCGTTTGATGGCTTCTTTTTTGATTGATTTCCTTCTTGTGGTCCTCCTGGATGGCCATTTCCTTGTGGCGGCTGACCTCCACCTCCGGGACCGTCTTGTCCATCTTGACCGTTTTGTCCACCCATCTGCGGCGGCATGCCCTTTTCATTTCCCTGCCCCTGACCTTGAGGAGGTTGTCCGCCTTGACCTGACATCTTACCATATTGATTGTTTTGCTGAGGCATATTAGCCTGCAAGGAACTCTGCTGTGGACTTCTCTGAGTCAAAGCAGCAATCCCATAGCCCCCAATTGCTCCGACGGCTAAGGATGCACTAGCCACTGCTGTCATCCACCATTTAGTACTCTTTTTAACTACAATCATTTTTTCCATATCCATTTTTAAGTTTTCCTCTTTCTACATTTTATATTTTCATGGATTTTAACATGATGAAGAAATATAAATCTTAAGTGCACAAGCTCACATCCTTTACATGCTAGGATTATTATAGGGAGGCTTGCTTAAACGGGACTGAATTTTTTCTTAAAGAAGACTGAAACTATGGGATTCTAAACAACAAAAAGAAGCTGGGACAAAAGTCCTAGCCTCTCAATTGTCTTTGGTTTGTCGAGCAAGACGCAGTGGTTGAGTGGGCTCTACTAGGCTGATTTCATCAGCTTTTACAGCCCTACTCAACTGTGCGGAGGTGGGACGACGAAATCGAATTCTAACGAATTACCGATTTCTGTCCCACTCTCTTTTCATTAGGCTAGACTGAAGCCATGATAGCTTTCTCAACCGCTGCTTTTTCACGAGCAATCAGGTCAACACGCGCTGCGATTTCCTTGATTCCCATGCTGATGTTACGGCTGATAGCCATATCGTCCAACTGCGGTTCAAAGAAGGCCTTGTATTCCGCTAGCCTTTCTGCTGTCTTGAAGGCATTAGCTGGATAAATGACGAATTTATCAAAGCTCATGTCGCCACCCAAAGCCGCCTTAATCCAATCCCAATTCTCACGCGCCCAAGTCCAAGCAGTAGCTTGAGTAAATTGGTGATTCAAGAGAGGGAAATACCAACTCATTGCCAAATCTTGTGGTTTCACGATATCTTTGTTTTTCAGGGATTCCAAGATACGAGCAAGAGTTTCTGCGTCCTTAGTGTAAGCCAAAGCAGATGCCAATTGGCGTTTGAAGCTACCGTCGACTGTTGAAACATAATCATTCAAGTATTGGTCAGCCAATTCTTTGCTCTCATCATGCTTAATTTGATTGATGAGAATGTGCAAGCGAATAGCCGCAGGCAATTTCTCCAAGTCCTCTTGATGAGCAGCAAAAATACGGCTTGCTTCTTGACTTGCTGCTTGATCGTCAGCTGCAATCAGACTTCCTACAACGATCTGACGAACCAGCTCATCTTCATCACTTTCGCCTTCTTTTGCTTCAAAGCCTAGACGATCAAAGTTGAATTTGCTAAGTTTTACAACCAATTCATGATAGGCTTTCTCGCACTCGCTTCCTTCGTCCACAAACAGCTTAAGACCATTCAGAACGGCTTTGACCCCTGAAACAACCAAATAAGAGGTTTCTTCTGTCAGTTTTTCAATAACAGGAACCAAATCAGCAAATGAAATGCTGCCTGCTTCAGCCAAGAGACGGCGCTCTTGCACCACTTGAAGCTTGCTGGTGCTATCCAAGTCTGTAATGGTATCTAAAATCTGCTCAAGCAAGACACCCTGATAGTCCGTGATATAGTGAGCTGTATTTTCAGTATTAAAGCGCAGGGCACCTTGGTTTTGAGCAGCCAAGGCAGAGTAATTTTGAATTTCCAGTGTTTCTGTTTCCAGCGTATCTGGCAAACCTTTCCAGTTGCTATTTAAAGGCAAGACCCAAGTGCGTTTCTTATCTTCGTGCTCTCCGATAAAGAATTGTTTTTGAGAGAGTTTCAATGTATCGTTTTCTACTGTAGCTGTCAAAACAGGGTAGCCTGGCTGTTCCAGCCAAGAATCCATAAAGGCTGCTACATCACGACCAGAAGCTGCCCCAAGTGCCTCCCAAAGGTCACGACCGATAGTATTTCCATACTGGTGTTTAGCAAAGTAAGCATTCAAGCCTTTGGCAAAGGCTTCATCTCCCAACCAACGACGAAGCATGTGCATGAGGCGGCTTCCCTTAGCATAAACGATAGCTGGATCAAACAAAGTGTTGATTTCGTCGGGGTGCTTCACTTCCACATGGACAGACTGAACTCCGTCTGTCGCATCCCGCTTAAGTGCCAAAGGAACACCTGTTGTTTGGAAATTCTCAAAGATATTCCAGCTTGGTTCAATCGCATTAACACAGACGTATTCCATCATGTTGGCAAAGCTTTCATTGAGCCAAAGGTCATCCCACCACTTCATAGTAACCAAGTTACCAAACCATTGGTGAGCCAACTCATGAGCGATAACAAGTGCCACATCTTGACGGCTGGATACCGTAGAATTTTCATCTACCAAGAGGTAAATTTCGCGATAGGTCACCAGACCCCAGTTTTCCATAGCACCAGATGAAAAGTCTGGCAGAGCTACGTGCAACGACTGAGGAATCGGATATTTGACACCGTAATATTCTTCGTAAAATTCAATTGAGCGAACAGCAATGTCCAAAGCAAACTCTAAGTTGCTGGCTGGGTGAGCCTTGGTCGCATAGACACCGACTAAAGTGCCGTTTTTAGTTTTAGCAGTAATGCCTTGCATATCGCCTGCAGCAAAGGCCAAGAGATAGGAAGACATGCGAGGGGTTCTTTCAAACTTCCAAATGCCTGTCGCTTTCCGGTTTTCAACGTCGATTTCAGGCATATTAGACAAGGCAAGTTCGCCTTCTGCTTGGTCAAATTTCAAAGCTAAATCAAAAGTTGACTTAGCCTCTGGTTCATCCACACTTGGAAAAGCTTCGCGGGCAAAATGGCTCTCAAACTGCGTAGAAATAATTTCTTTTTTTACTCCATCTACTGTATAGTAAGATGGGTAAATCCCTGTCATATTATCTGTAATCTTTCCTGTATAGGTCAAGGTTACTTGCACAGGACCTGCTGCTGCCAATTCAACATAAAGAGCTTCATTGTCATTATCAAGAGTGAAGGGGCGATCTTGTCCAGCCACTTCTACGGCTTCAATCGTCAAATCCTTTTGGTGCAAGGAAATTTTCTCAGCTTTAGCTTCACCGGTAATGGTAACTTTCCCTGAGAAAGTCTTATCCGCACGATTCAAATCCAAAAAGAGATCATAGTGCTCTGGAACAAAAGTATCAATAAAATGTGCAACTGCTTGCATGTTTTTCTCCTCATCTAATTGAAGGGGCTGGTATTGAACCAACCTCCATTCAAAATTCATCTCTTACTATTTTACCATATTTAGTGACTTTATACTCATTCCAACTGACTCAAAATTGATTTTCATCTTCAGACATAATGTAATCATTTTAAAGCTATCCTGTCATTCTCTTTTCTCCTCCCAAAAACAAAAAAGAGGCTGGGACAAAAGTCCTAACCTCTCAATTGTCTTTGGATTGTCGAGCAAGACGCAGTGGTTGAGTGGGCTCTAC
>ERZ773077.744-NODE-744-length-24018-cov-6.977966_pt1 | contig 24018 bp, 19 predicted proteins | sample MGYA00580612_ERZ773077 | MGnify/ENA primary metagenome ERZ773077 (study PRJEB29015, sample SAMEA2737971) | human oral metagenome | biome: human oral; feature: human-associated habitat; material: dental | place: China | collected 2021 ...
GCTTCTTTCCGGAGCAAGACAGCCGCCAGATGCAGGGCCACATGCGGGCCGACCAGAGCATCTCCTCCAGCCTGCTGGCCGACAAGATTCAGCAGGCCGTGGACATCGTGCGCGCCGACCCAGCCGTGGGCGACGTGGTGGCCTTTTCCGGCGGCGGGCGCGCTGGCGGCGGCTTTCTGGCCGCCGCGCTCAAGCCCGCCAGCCAAGCGCCCGAAAGCTCGCGCGCCGTCATCAACCGCCTGCGACCGCAGCTGGCGCAAATCACGGGCCTGAGCGTGTTCATGAACCTGGAGCAGGAAGTGCGCATGAGCGCGCGCAGCACCAATTCCGGCACGCTCTACGTGCTCAAGAGCGACAGCGCCGCCAGCCTGCGCGAGTGGACGCTCAAGCTCGCCGCGCAGCTCAAGACCGACCCGCGCCTGACCGACGTGGACGAAAGCCAGAGCGACAACGGCGTGGAAACGTTCATCACCGTCCATCGCGACCGCGCCACGCAATACGGCGTGAGCAGCAGCGCCCTCAATGCCGCGCTCTACAACGCCTTCGGCCAGCGGCAAATCGCCACCTTGTATGCCGACCTGAACCAGTACGCCATCGTCATGGAATGGCTGCCGCGCCTGGCCCAGTCGCCCCTGGCCCTGCAAGACGTGCGCGTGCCCTCCAGCTTCAGCGCCAGCGCCAGCGCACCGGCCAACCCCGGCCTGCGCGACGCCTCCACCGGCCAGAGCCTGTCCACCAGCGCCCGCACCCTCGTGCCCCTGACCTCGTTTGCCAGCTACGCCGAGCGCGCCGTGCCCACCAGCGTGCAGCACGACGGCGGCGAGCTGTCATCCACCCTCTCTTTCAACCTGGCCGACGGCGTCAGCCTGCAAGCCGCGCAAGAAGCCGTGCGCGAAGCCGAAAACGCCATCGGCATGCCCAACAGCGTGCGCGGCCAGTTCGCGGGCAACGCCGCGCAAATGCAGCAGCAAAGCGAGCAAATGTGGCTCGTCATTGCCGCCGTCGTCGTCATCTACCTCGTGCTGGGCATCCTGTACGAGAGCCTGATTCACCCGCTGACCGTGCTCACCACCTTGCCCAGCGCGGGCTTCGGAGCCGTGCTGGCGCTTTTGGCCATGAAGATGGAATTCACCATCATGGCCCTCATTGGCGTGTTCCTGCTCATTGGCATCGTCAAGAAAAACGCCATCCTCGTCATCGACTTTGCCCTGAGCGCCGAACGCGAGCGGGGCCTGGACGCGCGCAGCGCCGTACGCGAAGCCTGCCTCAAGCGCCTGCGCCCCATCCTCATGACCACGCTGGCCGCCGGCCTGGGCGCGCTGCCGCTGGCCATTGGCTTTGGCCAGGGGGCCGAACTGCGCCAGCCCCTGGGCGTGACCATCATCGGCGGCCTGCTCGCCAGCCAGTTCATGACCTTGCTCACCACCCCCGCCATCTATGTGCTGCTGGACGGGCTGCGCCAGCGCATGGCGGGGCGCAAAAAGCCGGACGCCTGCAATTAATTGCTGGACAAAAGATTCAGGCAAGAGCGATGCGCAACCATCATTGACTTTTTGAAAGTGCCTGCCATGAAAGCCCCATCCGTGCTGCTGGTCATTGCTGTTTTCGCGAATTTTCTAACGCCGGTTTCCGGTGCTGAAAACGCAGCTTCCAATAATCGCCTGCGCGTCTACAAGGAATCGCTCGCCAGCGATCTTTCAGAAACATTCCGGCAAAAGCATGGCGAAAATGCAAAAACGCTGACGGCCGATCATATTTCTGACGCGGCCGTCATGAATCACATGCAGAAAGCCAATGCGCTGAACAGGCTGGAAAATGAAATAAAAACCCGGTTTGCCGACCGGTTTGCCTCCAGTTATGTTGAAGAAAGAGACGTTGGCGATCTGGTATTGCACATTTCCATCAAAAATCTTCAGGATGAAGAGAAAACGCGGCTTTCACACGATTATGAATCCGTCATTTTTCACGCATCCCCCTACAGCAGGCCTGAAATCAGGCATCTGGTTTCCAGAATTCTGAACAAGATACGCGATGCAGGTGCACCAGGCCTGCTGGGCGGCGGATACGCGGATCAGTCCGGCCATTTCATCGTTTCTGTTCTGGAAGGATGGGAAACATTCGTCCGCCACGTGATTCAGGGCGATTCCGAACTCAGTGAACTACCCATAAAAATAGAAATATCCAGGCCGCTGGTAGCCAATGCATCGCCCAACTGATGGGCCGGCATGTCTATTAACAACTTTACGCAACACGGAGGTTCTTTTTGGGCAATTAATTGCACAGCTGGATTCAATGTGGCGGGAGGTATATACCCTTTTACCATTACTGCGGGCCATTGCGGCAATACGGGCGATAAAATTTGCATAGCAAAACATCCTAATGCTGCCGGAGAATTTTATGGCACTATCACTGAATCAGTTTTTAGGTCGGGCGATCGGTCTGATTATGCCATCATAGGAAATGATAATTTCAAACATAGCACACCCGGCAAATATGTTTATATGCGGCTTCACAATTCAGAATGGAAGGCGAGAAACATATTTTGGCAGAACGATAGATAACCTCTCTATTATGAAGTTCTGCAGCAAACCGGGGGATTCGGGAGGACCTCTGGTTACTGGAGAAGAGGTAAGAGGCGGCAATTTTGCTGTAGGTATCGTTGTTGCATCAACTGATGCCTGTGCTTCTGCAGGCCAATTTGGAAGCGCTCCTTCTCCCATTACGGCTGTGATACCCATAAGCTTTATATTGAATAATCTTCACGTGAATTTGGCTCCAGTCTATTGATGATTCATAAATGATGTCATCTGAAATCGTCGCTTTAATGAATTACCTTGCGCAGCAAGCCGTGAAGTTCACGACCTTGCTCACCGCCCCAGCCATCTACGTGCCGCTGGACGAGTTGCGCCAGCGCGTGGCGGGGCGCAAGAAGCCGGACGCCTGTGATTAATCGCCAGACCAAAGATGCGGGCAAAAGCAATGCGCAACCATATTGCACAACAAAGAAATCAAGCAATTGGCTGGAATTTCTGTAAGGCAGCAAGATTGTTATCATGTTTTATGTCGGACCAGATTTTGGCAAATAGTTGTATGCGGAAAAAATTCGCCAAAAAGTGACGAAAGGACAGGGTAAATGCATAGCATTATTGCCTGTACATTTCATGGTTTCTATCTTGGATGGGAAGCGTTCGTTCGTAATATTATCCAAGGCGACTCCTATCTCAGCAGGTTGCCCATAAACTGGAAATAAGGTGATGCTGCAGTATCGCGACATTGCAACTTTTGTGAGTGTATTCACTCATCACAAAAACTCACGCCACAAGCAGCGGGCAATCTGGCCGCCAAAGATTCAGGCCCCGTTGCCATCACAACCACAGCAAGAACGGGCATGCCTTGAAGCTCGTTTTACTATGAAATAGATAGCTGCCCGCGCCCATTCCACCAGGACTTGAGGCCGGTTTGATGCCTGAAATCCAGCCCTGGAATCCAAACCCGAACTCCGCTTCTGAACGCCATGCGCTCCACCCCTTGCGCCGCCTTGCTGGCCCTGGCCGCCCTGCTTGCCGCCTGCTCGCAAGCAAGCCGCCACGAACCCCCGGCCATCGACTTGCCTGCCACATGGAAAACCCTGCCCGCCGCCAACGCCGCCCCCGAAGGCTGGATCAGCGCCGATCAGGCCGCCCGCCCGCTGGCCGCCGACTGGTGGCGCGGCTGGCAAAACCCCGTCCTCTCGGCCCTGATGGAGCAGGCCGCCGCTCATAACCAGACCGTGGCCGCTGCTGCCGCCAGCGTGCGGCAGGCCCAGGCGCTGCTGGAGCAGCAGCAAGCCGCCCTCTGGCCCACGCTGGGTCTGCAAGGCAGCCAGCAGCGCAGCGGCGGCGACGCGCGCGCAGCTGGCGGATCGGGCAGCCTGAACCTGTCGGCCAGCTGGGCGCCTGACCTCTGGGGGCGCGCCGCCAGCGCCGCCAGCGCCCAGGCCGCCGCTGTGCAAGCCAGCCAGGCCGACCTGGCCGCCGCCCGGCTGGCCGCGCAAGCCAGCCTGGCGCAAAGCTACTTCGCCCTGCGCGAAGCCGATGCCGAGCTGGCCCTGCTGGACGACATCATCGAAGGCTACGAACGCAGCGCCGCCATTGCCCAGCGCCGCTTTGAAAGCGGCACGGTGGCCCGCACCGACGCCCTTCAGGCCCAAAACACGCTTGAATCCGCCCGCGCCAGCCGCGCCGCGCTGGAGCGCAACCGGCATCTGGCCGAAAACGCGATTGCCGCCCTCACGGGCCAGCCTGCCGCCGCCTTCAGCCTGCCGCCTGCCCGCTCGCTGCATGACTGGCAGCGCGCCCTGCCAGCCATCCCGGTGGATGTGCCCGCCACCCTCTTGCTGCGCCGCCCCGACGTGGCCGCCGCCGAGCGCGCCGTGGCCGCTGCCAACGCCCGCATCGGCGCAGCCCGCGCCGCGTGGTTTCCCACCCTCAACCTCAATGCCAGCGCGGGCGGCAGCGGCGCAACGCTGGCCGATGTCATCTCCGCCCCGCAATTGCTGTGGTCGCTGGGCCTGAACCTGGCGCAAACCCTGTTTGACGCTGGCGCGCGCTCCGCCGCCGAAAAACAGGCCATCGCCGCCCACGAGCAAGCCGCCGCCGCCTACCGCCAGCGGGCGCTGACGGCCATGAAAGAAGTGCAAGACCAGCTCGCCACCTTGCAAACCCTGGCCCGCCAGCAGCGGCACGCCGCCGCCAGCGCCGAAAATGCCGCCGCCATCGAGCAGCAAATGCTCAACCGCTACCGCGCCGGCCTGGTGGCCTATACCGAAGTGGTCACCGCCCAGGCCAGCGCCCTTACCGCCCGCCGCTCGCTCATGCAGCTGCAACTGCAACGCCAGCAGGCCGCCATTGCCTTGATTCAGGCGCTGGGCGGCGGCTGGCAAACGCCGCAGCAAGCGCCGCAGTAAACGCCTTGAAATGCAGCCTTCATGTGTCCGGGCGCTTGAGCGGCTTGAGCCGCCCGGGGCCGCGCGCGCTGGCCGCCTTGCGTCCTGTCTATTGCGCAAAAAAAGCGGGGCCAGGCCCCGCGTTCATGCCGGCTCCAGGCCCGCTCCTACTGCATCACCACGCTGGCGCCCTGCGGCGGCTTGAACTGGAAGCGGCTGGCGGGCAGGCTGGGCTTGAGGGTGAAGCGCTCGAAAGTGATGAGCGACTGCTGGCCGAAGCTGTCCACGATTTCAAGCGTGGCCAGTTGCGGTGCGCCGCCTTCGCTGGCGGCGGGCGCAAAGCCAATGCGGATGCTCTGCAACTGCCCGTCTTTGGAGCGCGGCAGGGCCTTGACCCAGTCCTGCCCGTTGCGGCGCGGCTCTTCGCTCAGCTCAAAGTCTTTTTGCAGCGCCTGCATGGTGGTGGCCGAGGCGAGGATGGCTGCCGGACTGGCGCCCAGGGCCTGCTCCTGCGGGCGGGCCGTGACCTGGTCCAGATCGGCGTCGTACATCCATAAAGTCGTGCCGTCGGCCACGATGGTTTGCGTGAAAGGCTTCTGATAGTCGAAGCGAAAGCGCCCGGGCCGCTGGAACTCGAATTGCCCGCTGGAGGTTTTGCTGCGCGCAGCCTGCTCCTGCCGTGGCGGGGTGGTCACCACCTGCGTGAAGGCGGCCTGCCCGGCGCGGGCGGATTCCACGAATTGCGCCAGCGCCTGCATGCCGCCAGCGTGGGCGGGCAGCGCGGCAGACAGGCTGGCGGCAAAGGCGGCGGAGGCAAGAATGAGCGTGCGCAAGGTTTTCATGGCTGGCGTGGAGCTTGGGGCATCCGGGCAAGTTCCGGCCCGCAGCCGGGCCGGCGGGAAAAGGGCGAAAGGCGGCAGCAAAGCTACCGCCCCAGGGCATGCAGCAGGCGGTCAAGGCCGCCTTCGTTGATGAGCACGGCGGCCCGCTCGCGCACCCTGGGCTTGGCATGGTAGGCCACGGAAAGGCCGGCGGCGGCCATCATTTCAAGATCATTGGCGCCGTCGCCTACGGCGATGGCCTGCGCGGGGGCGATGCCCAGCAGGCCGCACACGTCCAGCAGGGTCTGGCGCTTCATGGCGCCGTCCACGATGTCGCCCCAGCTTTGCGGCAGCAGGCGGCCCGTGAGCTGGCCCTGCCGGATTTCAAGCTGGTTGCTGCGGGCGAAATCCAGCGCCAGGCGCTGGCGCAGACGCTCGGCAAACCAGGTGAAGCCGCCGCTGAGCAGCAGCGTTTTCAGCCCCGCCGCCTTGGCGGCCAGAATGAGTTCCGCCGCGCCGGGGCTGGGGCGCAGGCGCTCCTGCCACACACGCTCCAGCTGCGCCTCGCTCACGCCTTGCAGCAGGGCCACGCGGCGGCGCAGGCTCTCCTTGAAATCGGTGATTTCGCCGCGCATGGCCGCTTCGGTGATGGCGGCCACTTCAGCGCCGCGCCCTGCGGCGGCGGCGATTTCGTCCACGCACTCGATGTTGATGAGGGTGGAGTCCATGTCAAAAGCGATGAGCCTGAAATGGCCCAGCGGCGGCAAGGCGGCGGCGCTGCGCACGAGCAGGCCAGGGGCGATTTCGCGCAAGGGCGCGGACGGTGAGGCGGTCATGATGGGCGGAAGCGGTTGATCATTAAAAAAAGGAGCGGATTCAGGGCGTGAAAAACGCGTAACGTCTTAGTGGAATCGGGACAGCTTGCTATGGTTTTCAAAGCTATTTCCGGCTTGCCTGGAAACCTGTTCAAAGAGCGGGACGGGTAAGACGCAAGGGGCGCAAAGGGGCGCAAGGGGCGCTCATTCGCGGCCCGCATCTGCCGCCGCCAGCGTTTCCGCGCGGATTTCTTCGGTCAGGCGGGCCTTGAGCTGCATGAATTCGGGCGAAGTCTTGAGCGTGTAGTGGCGCGGGTGCGGAAAGTCCACGGCGATTTCGCTCTTGATGCGGCCCGGACGGGCGCTGAAAACAGCCACGCGGCTGGCCATGAAGATGGCTTCGTCAATGTCGTGCGTGACAAAGAGCACGGTTTTCTGCGCCTGCTCCCAGATGCCCAGCAAAAGCTCCTGCATGAGCACGCGCGTCTGGTTGTCCAGCGCGCCGAAAGGCTCGTCCAGCAGCAGCATCCTGGGGTCGTTGGCCAGGGCGCGGGCAATGGCCGTGCGCTGCTGCATGCCGCCGGAGAGCTGCTTGGGGTAATGGTGTTCAAAGCCGCGCAGGCCCACTTTGGCAATGAAGAAGTCGCTGCGCTCTTTTTGCTGCGCCGCGCCCATGCCGCGCTCGCGCAGGCCGAAGCGGATGTTCTGCTCCACCGTCAGCCACGGAAAGAGCGTGTAGCTCTGGAACACTATGCCCCGGTCCGCGCCGGGGCCGCGCACGGGCGCGCCTTCCAGCAGCGCCTGGCCTTCGGTGGGAAAGTCCAGCCCCGCAATGATGCGCAGCAGGGTGGACTTGCCGCAGCCGGAAGGGCCGAGGATGGTGATGAAGTCGTTTTCGCGCACTTGCAGGTTGATGGGGCGCAGCGCCTGCGTGGGCGGCTTGCCGCGTGCGCCGGGAAAAATGCGCGTGACGCCCTGCACATCCAGCTGAGCAGCGGGGGCGGCGGAGAGCGCTGGCGGGCGCGGCAGCGCCTGCTCTGGCGCGTTCGTGGCAGCTATCGCGGGGGACATCATGGCGGTCATCGTGCTGATCAGGGCGGTCACGCGGTTTTCAAAAGCCTGGCCTGGCGTGGAAAAGCAAGGCGGGCAAAAGCGGGAAACAAACGGTATGGGAAACAGGGCGGAGGCGTTCCATGCACGCAGCTCGTTGGCAGGGTGAAGGGCGAGGCGGCATGCGGTTATTTTGCTTCGCTATTCATAGCAATATGTCCTAGTGGAAACTGCGCGAAGCGGCATTTTCGGCCTTTTGAATTTGCTCTTTTTTCTGAAGCATTCTGGCGAGTGGAGCCGGAACCTGCTCGCGAGCGGATCGCAAGCGGCCCGGTCCTGGCGGCTCCTCGGAACCTGCTCTCAAAGTTGTCCCGGAAGTCCGATCATGCGCCGAATGCTTCAGCGCTTGGGCAGCACTTTGAAGGCGCGCTGTTGGCTGCGCTTGATCACTTGCATCTTCCCGCCAAGCATGTGCCCAGCGTCTATCCGATAAGCGTGCCCGTGTAGCCGCCACCCACAAAAAGGGGCTGGAGGCACTCAAAGCGCATGAACAGCCTCTCAGGCCGAAGCATGAATGTTCATCTCGCGGCGGTACCACTCGTGGAAGTGGCGCATGCCGTCCTCCATTGGGCTTTGGTAGGGGCCGGTTTCGCTGTCGCCGCGCTCGAACAGGGCGCGGCGGCCCGCGTCCATGCGCTCGCCAATTTCGTCGTCTTCCAGGCAGGTTTCCATGTAGGCGGCGCGCTGCGCCTCCACGAATTCACGCTCGAAAGCGGCGATTTCCTCGGGGTAGAAAAACTCCACCATGTTCAGCGTCTTGTCCACGCCCATCGGAAAGACGGTGGAAATGGTGAGCACATGCGGATACCACTCCACCATGATGTGCGGGTAGTACGTCAGCCAGATGGCGCCGCGCCCTGGCTTTTGCCCGCCCTGGTAGTCCAGCAACACCTGATGCCAGAGCCTGTAAACGTCAGTGCCCGGCTTGAAGCCGGGCGACACGCCCACGGTCTGCACCGAATAGTCGCGGCCAAATTGCCATGCCAGATCGTCACAGGTCACGAAATTGCCCAGGCCGGGGTGGAAGGGCGCCACGTGGTAGTCCTCCAGATAAATCTCGATGAAGGTCTTCCAGTTGTAGTTGCATTCGTGCAGCTCCACGTGGTCGAGCACAAAGCCGTCAAACGAAAGCTGCGGGGCCACGGCCATGTCCGCCAGGTCGGCCCGCACGTCGCGGCCGTTGTCTTCAAACAGCAGGCCGTTCCACTCGCGCAGGCCGTAGTTGTTCAGGCTCAGGCCAGGGTCCTGCGGAAAGTGCGGCGCACCCAGCAGCTGGCCGCCGGGGCTGTAAGTCCAGCGGTGTATGGGGCAGACGATGTTGCCCCCCGCGTGCGCCTGCCCCTGCTCGCGCAGATTGCCCCGGCCCTTGAGCATGATGGCCTGGCGGTGGCAGCACACGTTGGAAATCAGCTCCAGGCCGCCATGCGCGTTGCGCACCAGCGCGCGGCCGCCCTTTTCCTGCGGCAGCGTGAAGTAGTCGCCCGGGCGAGGCACGGCCAGCGCATGGCCCACATAGCGCGGCCCGGCGTCGAAAAGCCGGTTTTTCTCGCGCGCAAGCAGCGCCTCGTCAAAGTAGAAAGGGACGGGCAGCTGGCTTGCCGCCTGCTGCAATGGAAGACTTAAATCAGACATCGTGGGTTTTCTCGCAAGCGCGCCGCTTCCGTGCTCCGGCAAAGGCGGCGCGTCATCGCTAGCGCGCTATTCCGGAGACTGGCGCATGAAAAAGAAAAAGCCCCGCCAACACAGAAGGCCAAGCGGGGCGGGCGCATTCTAGTCAGCGCCCCGCCAGCGGGCAGCGCCACAGGCGCATGCCTTGGGGCGCGTCCCTACAATTGCCCGCTTTACCTTCTCATCACCGCCAGCCGCCATGCCGCCCCGCAAAACCGCTTCTCCGCCGCTGCCCGCCACTTATGGAGAGGCCGTGGCACAGCTCGAGCAAATCGTCTCGGGTCTGGAATCGGGCCAGTTGCCGCTGGAAGACTTGCTGGGGCAATACCAGCGCGGGGCGCAGTTGCTGGCGTTTTGCCGCGAGCGGCTGCAAGCGGTGGAAGAGCAAGTCAGGCGCCTGGACGGCGATGTGCTGCGCCCCCTGACGCAAGGAGACGAGGCATGAGCGCGGAGCAAGGCGGCTTTGCCGCCTGGCAGGCCGCGCAACTGGCGCGCGTGGAGCGGGCGCTGAATGAATGGATGCCCGCGCAAGCCCCCGCCGGCCTGGGCGAAGTCATGCGCTACGCGGTGCAAGGCGGCGGCAAGCGCTTGCGCCCGCTGCTGGCGCTGGCGGCGTGCGAGGCGGTGGAGGGCGCGCCGCAGGCGGCCTTGCGCGCAGCCTGCGCGGTGGAGCTGATTCACGCCTATTCACTGGTGCACGACGACATGCCCTGCATGGACAACGACGTGCTGCGCCGTGGCAAGCCCACGGTACACGTGCGCTTCGGCCAGGCGCAGGCGCTGCTGGCGGGCGATGCCTTGCAGGCGCTGGCCTTTGAAATTCTCACGCCCGAACCTTCGGCAGCCGCTTCAGCCGACATGCCCGCCGTCATGCAGGCCGCGCTGTGCCGCCTGCTGGCGCGCGCCGCCGGAGCCGACGGCATGGCAGGCGGGCAGGCGATTGACCTGGCCAGCGTCGGCCTGCCGCTGACTGAACCTGAACTGCGCGCCATGCACCGCCGCAAAACCGGCGCGCTGCTGCTGGCCAGCGTGCGCATGGGCGCCGCTTGCGCAGCGCACCCGCTGCCCGCCGCCGCGCTGCAAGCGCTGGACGCATACGGCCAGGCCCTGGGCCTGGCCTTTCAGGTGGTAGATGACGTGCTGGACGTGACCGCCGATTCCGCCCTGCTGGGCAAAACGGCGGGCAAAGACGCGGCAGCGGGCAAGCCCACCTACGTTTCGCTGCTGGGGCTGGAGGCGGCCCGCCAGCTCGCCGCCGATTTGCTGGCGCAAGCCAAAAACGCCCTGAACGCCTTGCAAGCCAGCGGCCTGGCGCACACGCAGCCCCTGCACGCGCTGGCGCGGCAGGTGGTGCAGCGCCAGCACTGAAGCGCGCGGCCACAGCGGGCCACCTCCGCAAAAAACGCCCGCAAGCCGCCCTGCCGCAGCGCCACACCGCAAAAAAGCCGCTTCACAAGAAGGCAGCCATGACCGACAAACCCACACTGCTTGAAAACGTCCATTTCCCGTCTGACCTGCGCCAGCTCACCCGCGCGCAACTCAAACAACTGGCCATCGAGCTGCGCGAGTGCATCCTGCAAAACGTCTCGCGCACCGGCGGGCACCTCAGCTCCAACCTCGGCACGGTGGAGCTGACCCTGGCGCTGCACTACGTGTTCAACACGCCCGAAGACCGCCTGGTGTGGGACGTGGGCCACCAAAGCTACGCCCACAAAATCCTCACCGGCCGGCGCGCGCGCATGCCCACGCTGCGCCAGCTGGGCGGTCTGTCGGGCTTTCCCAGGCGCGCCGAAAGCGAGTACGACGCCTTTGGCACCGCGCACTCATCCACCAGCATCTCTGCCGCGCTGGGCATGGCGCTGGCCGCGCGCCAAAAGGGCCAAGCGCGCAAAGCCGTGGCCGTGATTGGCGACGGCGCCATGACGGCGGGCATGGCTTTCGAGGCGCTCAACCACGCGGGCGTGGAGCGCGACGCGCGCCTGCTCGTCGTGCTCAACGACAACGACATGAGCATCAGCCCCCCCGTGGGCGCGCTCAACCGCTACCTGGCCCAGCTCATGAGCGGCCAGTTCTACGCCGCCGCCCGCAACGTGGGCAAAACCGTGCTCGGCCCCGTGCCGCCGCTGCTGGAGCTGGCGCGCCGCCTGGAAGAAGGCGCCAAAGGCATGGTCACGCCCGGCACCCTGTTCGAGAAATTCGGCTTCAACTACATCGGCCCCATTGACGGGCACGACCTGGACGCGCTCATTCCCACGCTGGAAAACATCCGCAGCCTCATGAGCGCGCAGTCCGGCCCGCAATTCCTGCACGTCGTCACCAAAAAAGGCCACGGCTACAAGCTGGCCGAAGCCGACCCCATCGCCTACCACGGCCCGGGCCGCTTCGATCCTGCCGTGGGCCTGGTCGCCCCCGCCGCGCCGCGCCAGACCTTCTCCCAGGTTTTCAGCCAGTGGCTGTGCGACATGGCCGCCCAGGACGAGCGCCTCGTGGGCATCACCCCCGCCATGCGCGAAGGCTCCGGCATGGTCGCCTTCCACCAGCGCTACCCCGCGCGCTACTTCGACGTGGGCATTGCCGAGCAGCACGCCGTCACCCTGGCCGCCGGGCTGGCCTGCGAGGGCCTCAAACCCGTTGTCGCCATCTACTCCACCTTCTTGCAGCGCGCGTATGACCAGCTCATCCACGACGTGGCCCTGCAAAACCTGCCCGTGGTCTTTGCGCTGGACCGCGCGGGCCTGGTCGGCGCAGACGGCGCCACGCACGCGGGCAACTACGACATCGCCTTCTTGCGCTGCATCCCCAACATCAGCATCGCCTGCCCCGCCGATGAGCGCGAATGCCGCCAGCTGCTGACCACCGCCTATGAGCAAAACCACCCCGTGGCCGTGCGCTACCCGCGCGGCGCAGGCGCGGGCGCCGCGCCCCTGCCCGATCTGTCCGCCCTGCCCTTTGGCCGGGGCGAAACCCGCCGCCAGGGCCGGCGCATCGCCATCCTCGCCTTCGGCACCCTGCTCTACCCTGCCCTGCAGGCGGCTGAAAAGCTGGACGCCACCGTCATCAACATGCGCTGGGCCAAGCCGCTCGATCTGGCCCTGCTGCGCGAAGCGGCCGAAGCGCACGAAGCCCTCGTCACCCTTGAAGAAGGCTGCATCGCAGGCGGCGCGGGCAGCGCCGCCGCCGAAGCGCTGCAAGCCATGCGCATCACCCGCCCCATCCTCCACCTGGGCCTGCCCGACCGCTTCATCGACCACGGCGACAGCGCCCAGCTCCTGGCCCTGCACGGCCTGAACGCCGAAGGCATTGAAGCCGCCGTGCGCCAGCGCTTTGCGCAGCCCTGAGTTCCATCCGGGAAAAGGAGAAAGAGCGAATCGAGACGAAACGGAGCAACAGCACGTGCCAGCCAAGCTGAATATGCGCTTATTTTCGCTCCTCCAACCATAGCAAGATGTCCTAGTGGAAACTGCGCGAGACGGCATTTTGACCCCATCAAATCAGCTCCTTTTTTTGATGGCATCAGGCTATCCAGGCGCGTCCCCTTTCTTTCGCTCGGCGAAGATTCGCCACGCCGCGCACCGCCCTGCCAGCCTCGCGCCCGCATGGCGGCCCGGCCCTCGTTGCGGCCCTCGTTGCGGCCCTGTTTCCCGCTCCATTTCCCGCCTCACTTTCGCACCCTCGCTCCATGCGCGCCGCTCTTGAACGCACCCTCACCGCCGCCTGGCAGCGGCGCGGGCCTTTGGCGGTGGCGCTTTGGCCGCTTTCGCGGCTGTATGGCGCGCTGGCGGCGCGGCGGCAGGCGCGGGCCGTGCCGCAGCGCCTGCCGGTGCCGGTCATCGTGATTGGCAACGTGGTGGCAGGCGGCGCGGGCAAAACGCCTGCCACGCTGGCTGTGGCGCAGCACCTGCTGGCGCGCGGCTGGCGGCCCGGCATCGTCTCGCGCGGGCACGGGCGCACCAGCCGGGCCTGCCTGCCCGTGCAGCCCGGCAGCGATCCGCGCGAGGTGGGCGACGAGCCTTTGCTGCTGCGCCGCCGTGCGGGCGTGCCCGTGCAGGTGGCCCCTTGCCGCGCCGAAGCGGGCCGCGCGCTGCTGGCCGCGCACCCGCAAGTGAACATCCTGCTGTGTGACGACGGCCTTCAGCACCACGCCCTGGCGCGCGACGTGGAAATCTGCGTGTTTGATGGCCGTGGCATCGGCAACGGCTGGCTGCTGCCCGCCGGGCCGCTGCGCGAAGCCTGGCCCCGGCCCGTGAGCCTGGCGCTGTTCACCGAAGGCCGCATCAGCCTGGCCGCTGCCGGGCTGCCCTGCCCCGCTTTTGCCGCCACGCGCCGCCTGGCATCCAGCGCCTGCCGCGCCAATGGCCAGGGCGTGCCGCTGGCCCGCTTGCGCGGCCAAAGCGTGGTGGCGTTGGCGGGCATTGCCCGCCCGCAGGCTTTTTTCGACATGCTCCGCGCCGAGGGCCTGACGCTGGCGCGCACCATCGCCCTGCCCGACCACGCCCCGCTGGAGCGCCTGCCGTCGCTGCCGCCGCAAGAAGCGGCCTTGCCGCTGCTGTGCACGGAAAAAGACGCCGCCAAGCTCTGGCCCCATGCCCCGCAGGCGCTGGCCGTGCCGCTGCGGCTGCAAGCGCCCGCCGCCTTTTTTGACGCGCTGGACGCGCTGCTGCCTCCGCCGCCGGGCAATCAGATGGAGGCCCGGCCCGATGCCGCCTTGCCACAATCGCCCCTTTCACCGCCCTGAAGGAAAACCGGCATGGACCCCAAGCTCCTTTCCCTGCTCGTCTGCCCCGTCACCAAAGGCCCGCTGGACTACGTGCGCGGCCAAAACGAACTCATCTCCCGCTCCGCCCGCCTGGCCTACCCTGTGCGCGACGGCATTCCCATCCTGCTCGAAGGCGAGGCGCGCGCCGTCACTGAAGACGAAATCGCCCAGCTGCCCGCCCGCGCCCCGCTTGTGTGAGATTCATGATCTGGCCGCAAAGGGCGGGCAAGGGGCCGAAAGCGCCAGAGACGGTTTGCGCCTTGCGCCCCGCTCCGCTCCGCAGCCCTCGCAGCCAGGACAGGCCCTGAAAGGCATGGCGGCCAGCGCCTGAAAATGCTCCTTGATTCATAGCATGAAGTCCTGGTGAAACGTGCGCTGGCGCCGTTTTCAACCCTCTGAATTTGCTCCTCTTTTAAAACCCCAATCTTCCGCTCCGCATGGCGGAATCCATGCGGGCGGCGGCAGGGGCCACTGGCACACAAGAAACCATGACCTCCCCCACGCTGCAAAGCCTTATCGAGCGCCTCAACCAGGCCCCTTTCATCCTGCCCAATGAGCAAGTCATCTGGGCGCCGCGCCGCGCCACGCCCGAAGCCATCGCGCAGGTGGAAAACGCGCTGGGCCAGCCCATTGCTGGCGCGCTGCGCGAGTTTTTGCTGCTGCGCGGCGGCGGCGGACTCAAAAGCCTGCCCCTGTCGGGCATCGACCCGCTGCACCCGCTGGCGCGCAATCGAGGCTCCATCCTCGGCGACACCCTGCACTGGCGCGCGCACGGCATGCCCGGGCGCTACATCGCCATTCAGCGCGACGCCGCCGACCAGGCCCCGCTGTGCCTGGACGCCCAGGGCGGCAGCGAGCCGCCCGTCATCCGCTGGGCCAGCGGCCAGGCGCAGCCCGTGGCGTCCGGCTTCATTGACTTCTACGCCGCCAGCCATGAAGCCGTCTTCAGGCAGGCGGGCATTTGAGAGGCCTTTGTTCAAAGTCTGGCCGTGGGCGCAAAAAGCGCCGCTCCGTGCGCTTTGCCGCGCTTTGCCGCGTGTCTGCGGCCAGCCTGTGAACAGATGACAAAAACCGGAAAACAACCGCCCCCATGAACCTGCGCCCCCTGCATCACTGGCCGATTGAAGCCGTCATGGCCGTGCAAGCCAGCGCCTATGGGCCGCACTTGCTGGAAAGCGCCCACGTGCTGGCCGCCAAGATGGCAGCGGGCCGCAACCTGTGCCTGGGCCTGGGCGCGCCGCCAGCCGCTGGCGGCGGCGAGGCCCTGCGCGGCTACGCCATCGCCCTGCCCTGGCACAGCAGCCGCGCGCCGCAGTGGAACCACGCAACCGCTTCAACCGGCGGCCCGGCTGCCGCCTCCGCGCCGGACTGCGTGTATCTGCACGACTTCGCCATTGCGCCCGCGCATCGCGGCCAGCGGCTGGCGGCCCTGCTGCTGCGGCAGGTGCTGCAAAACGCCCGCGCCGCCGGTTTGCGGCAAGCCGTGCTGGTGGCCGTGCAGGGCGCCGATGCCTGGTGGCTGCGCCACGGCTTCACCCCCGCCGCGCCGCCCCAGCCGCTGGCCAGCTTCGGCGCGGCCGCAGTGTGGATGACGCGCGGGCTGAAGGAGCCGTGAACTTGCCTGCGGCCAGGCCGGGGGCGGCTTGCCAGAACATCAAAAACAAGAGCGGGTTCAGGGCCAGTAAAAACGGCGTTTGCGCCCGTTCCACTAGGACCTTTCGCTATGGATAAAAGAGCGAAAAACCGCCGTCCGCCCAAGCGGCGCGCAGCCCGGGGCCGTCTGCGGCCTTGTGCCCATCCCGGCCCTCCCCTCGCGGCCAGACGCTGAACGGGTTCCAGGGGCAAGACCTTCGACCCTTGCTGCCAAGCTCTTGAAGCACTCTTTGATGCTGGGGCGCTGCCGCCCAGCACTCTTGCGCAAGGCGTCATGGAATTGGGGCACAGCCAGCGCTGAACCGCCCTGGCGCGCATTTTTGCTGGCACGCTGAATTTCTTTCACTGGCGTCAGCGTCAGGATGTGATCGCCTATTCTGGTTATTTTCCATTCCACAACGCCGCCATCTATCCGCCTGATTTGATCTGCGGAATATCTGGAGGTATCTGCGCGGCAAGATATTCCGCCAGCGTGCGCAGCAGCGTTTCAGGGCAATCCGGGTTTTCAGAAAAAAAGAGGAAATCGCCATAAATGCTGTGGGCGCTGAACCGATGGCCGCGCCAGCGCCAGTCGATCCATGTCTCGCCTGTCACCAGATCAGGAAGATAGGCGGTGGGCAGCGCGGGCAAACGCACGATGAGCCACAACAGGCGCAGCGGCGAGCAGTTTTGCGGCCATGTGAAAAACAGGCGCGAGCCGCCCGGCATTAACTCGTTGGTCAGATGAACTGGCATGGGAAGCGATATGGAAATGCCGGGTTTTGCTGGTTGTTGCCCGTTGCCGTTTGATGCTGGATTGCCATGATGATGGCGGCATGAAATCAATCGTGCGCAAATCCGTTAAATTGAATCCAACCGATTAGATCTGCCCGAATTGCCGCTCCATGTGCCTGCCTGATTTTCAAGGATATATGCCGAACGGCAGAAAATAACAGCGTCAATCAAAATGGCTGGTTTTTGTTTTGCCAGCCTCCATCTTGTTTATTGGCTTCGTCTTTCATCCAGGCAGGCATTGCGCAAGGCCCCAGGCGGCCAGGGCGGCGGCCATGTCGGCGGGCAGGGGGGCTTCAAAAGCCAGCGGCTCGCCGGTGACGGGGGGGGCCAGCGCCAGGCGGCGGGCGTGCAGGGCCTGGCGGGCCATGCCTGCGGCGGGCGCGCCGCCGTAGAGCGCGTCAGCCACCAGCGGATGGCCGATGTGCGCCATGTGCACGCGAATTTGATGGGTGCGGCCCGTGCCCAGGCGGGCGTGGACGAGGCAGCCTGGCTCATGCGGCGCGTTGCCCAGCAGGGTGAAAGTGGTCAGCGCGGGCTTGCCTGCGTGCCGGGCCAGATCAACCACGGCCATGCGCTGGCGGTGGCGCGGATCGCGGCCAATGGGGGCCTCCACCACGCGCAGGGCTGCGCCTTGCCATGAACGATGGGCCAGCGCAAGGTATTCGCGGCTCACTTGCCGGGCGGCGATGGCGGCCACCAGCGCATCCATCGCCGGGCGGGTTTTGGCCACGGCCATCAGGCCGCTGGTGTCTTTGTCCAGCCGGTGCACGATGCCCGCGCGCGGCAGACGGGCAAAAGCCGGGCCGTGGGCCAGCAGGCCATTGAGCAGCGTGCCGCTCCAGTGGCCGGGCGCGGGGTGAACCACCAGGCCGGCGGGTTTGTTCAGCACGAGCAGGTGCTCGTCTTCATGCAGCACGGCCAGCGGCATGGCCTGCGCGGTGAAAGCCTGCGCCTGCGGCGTGGGGCGCAGCGTGAGGGTCAGCGGCTCGCCCGCCTTGACGCGCCGGGCGGGTTTGAGGGCCGGGCAGCCCGCCAGCGTGACGGCGCCCTCATGGATCAACTGGCTGAGGTAGCTGCGTGAAAACTCGGGCGCCAGCGCGGCCAGGGCGCGGTCCAGCCGCTGGCCATGCCAGGCGGCGGGCACGGCCAGCTGGCGCTCTTCGGCCAGCGCCGCGCCGTCCTCCTGCGCGTCATCCGCAACGCTGTCCGCAGCGCTGGCGGCATCAAAAGCTGCATCAAAAGCGGCTTCAGGGGCGGGCGCAAGAGTGGATGCAAGGGGCGCGATAGACTCCATCGTTTCGTTTCAGCTTCGTCTCAAGAGGGGAAAGACCCGTGAATTTCTACGCCAGATTATCGGCAGCCGCCCTGGCCGCAGCCCTTGCCGCCGCGCTGGCTGGCTGCGCCTCCAAATCGGGCAACAACATGGAAAACTGGAGTCCGGGCCGCATCCACTCCGAAGCCAAGGAAGAAATGAGCGCGGGCAGCTACGACAAGGCCATTCCCATGCTTGAAACGCTGGAAGGGCGCGCCGCCGGCACGCCGCTGGCTCAGCAGGCGCAGCTGGAAAAAGCCTACGCCCAGTTCAAAAACGGCGACAAGGCCGAAGCCGTGGGCACGCTCGACCGCTTCATCCGCCTGCACCCGGCCAGCCCTGCGCTGGATTACGCGCTTTACATGAAGGGCGTCATCCATTTCAACGACGACATGGGGCTGTTTGCCTCCATCGCGCGGCAAGACCTCTCCGAGCGCGACCAGAAAGCGGCCAAGGAAGCGTATGAGTCCTTCAGCGAACTCGTCACCCGCTTTCCTGACTCGCGCTACGCGCCCGACGCCCGCGCGCGCATGCGCTACACCGTCAATGCCCTGGCGCAGTACGAAGTGCACGTGGCCCGCTACTACTACCGCCGCGCCGCCTACGTGGCCGCCATCAACCGCGCCCAGCAGGCCCTCAAGGACTACCGCGACGCCCCCGCCCTGGAAGAAGCCCTGCACATCCTGGCCGATTCCTACGACAAGCTGGGCATGACCGACCTGCGCGACGACGCCCGCCGCGTGCTGGAACTCAACTACCCGGGCGGCAGCGTCAAAACCAAAAGCAAGCCCTGGTGGCAAATCTGGTAAAGCGCCCGGCTTGCCTTCCCGCCCATGCACATGCCAAAGCCGCCCAAGGGCGGCTTTTTCAATGCTTCAATGCAATAGAGCGCCCCAATCCGCGCTTTCGCGCCCACAAACCGGCTGCGCGCAGGTTCTGAAAAGAACCAGCCTTCCAAGACATGCAAGCGGCTTGACGGCCGCTCACCATCACGCACCCAGGCACAGAACGCATCAAAAACAAGAGCGAATTCAAAGGCCTCAAAGTGCCGCCTCGCGCAGCTTCCACTAGGACATCATGCTATGGAAAAAGGAGCGAAACAATGCGGCATGCCTGTCGTCCCTGCCTTGTCTCCTGATCCGTTTTTCCGGCGGGCGAAAAGCACGGCGGCAATCAAGCAGGCCAATAAAGCGGGCCGCAATAAGCGCTACTCACAATAGGCGCCGCTCACAATAGGCGCCGCTCACAATGCAACGCCTGCACAGCGGAAAATGAAAAAAGATGCCGGCAAACATGCGTGAACGCATTTGCAGACGCCTGCCATTTCATTCACCAAAATGGCGCAAAACCGCAATCCGCTTTCGAGCAAAAGAAGAAGTATTCCTGATAGTCTCCTCCATCAATTCTGATGAGAGCTGAACGGTTGGGGCTAATACCCCAGCGCGCTTTGCGCCCATCTTCCAGCGTCATGGAGCCAGAAGCGCTGCATGAAATCATGGTTAGCTTATGCGTCCAGTCCCAGCGGCTAATTTGCCGCGCTTTTGAAAAATAGCGCCGCACTGTAGCGGCGTCCGGATGAAATGTATTGCAATCCGGCTCCCCTATTCCCTTTTTGCTCTCACTATAACGTTCCACCTGAATGGTCTTGATGGGCGGCAGTGACGAGGGGCATAGCGTGATCGTGTCGTCTGCAAAGTCCTCTTCCAATATATCTACGCAGGCATCATGAACAGGCATTTCTTGGGCCAAGGACAAAGCGCTAGGCGTCAGAATGAAAGGCAGGCAGACTAGCCATTTGGAATTCATGATGATCTATCTCCATCGAGCTGTCAGCGCTTCCGAACCTGTTTTGCGGAAAACTGTTAGTTGAAGCTTGTGCATGTCATGGTCTCTAGAAAAAATTGCCTTCACGCTACGCATGGATGCAATTGTTGGAACAGCCGCCTGTTACCAAAATGGCGGGAAATCGCAATCCGCTTCGGGGCAATATAAATAAAAATCCTGTTCAGGCTGCCCTTCAATCACAACACTCGCAGAACGGTTGGCACTGATGCCCCAATACGCTTTACGTCCGTCCTCCAGTATCATTGAGCCATAGACCCTGCATGAAATCCATGTAAGTTTGTGGATCCAGTCCTGCTCATTAATAAACCGCGCTTTTGAAAAATAACGTCTTATTGTCGCCACATCTGGCCTAAACGTATCACAATCTGGTTCCCCGGCTTTTTTTCCATCGCCACGGCTGCCTTCAATATGAATGGTTTTGACTGGGGGCAATAGAGAGGAACAAAGCAGAATCGTGTCTTCAGCAAAATCGTCCTCCATGCTTTCTACACAAGAATCAGAAACCTGCTGGGCTGGTGACGAGACGCTGAAGGCCAGAATGCCTAACAAACAAGCAGTCCAGCCGAAAAAGCGTATTCTGTCCAATACAGGCTTCATGCAAACGCGCAAGCTACTCTCCTAACCAAAATGGATGGAAACGGCAATCAGGACAATAAAGATGAAAAGTCACAGGCGCCGGACCTTCGATGTCTATTGTGCCTATTGCCGATGCGCGCACATGCCACGAACCTTTGCGGCCGTCCTTGAAAACCACCGTTCCCGATACATAACAGGAAACCCAAGTCAGCTCATGAGACCACGCTTGCTGGCTCACGGATTTCGCTCTCGAAAAAAAGCGATATATTTCAGGGATGCTTGGCCTGAATGAATTGCAGTCAGGCTCTCTTTCCACTCCATCGCCGTGATGATCGGTTATGTCAATATGCGCCATGGGCGGCAGCATGACATCACACATTTCAGGCTCAAAGTTTTCATCATCCGCAGGAATGCAACTTGCATGACAAACACTGGCGGCAAGACAACTTGCTGCCAGCATGCTGCGGATGATGCCTGGCGCATGGATTTTTACCATTTTGCTGTGCTGGCTTCAGTGATATTTTTGTAAGAAATTTCTGGATGCCTGAACACTTCGGAGTCAGGAATCCTGTACTCCTTTTTCAACTGTTCGACCAGCCAGTGCAAGGACTCATTTTGCGCATCAGTAACGATTTCAAACTTGACCTTTTTCTGATCAATATTCGGTCCTTTGGGAAATGAATCTCCAAACAGCTCAATCCCTATGGAATCCTTGTTGGATGGATATCGAACGCCAGCTTGTTTGACTATTTCACGCTTGTTTTCGGCTTTTGCGTTGAATTTTTGATTCAATTTCGTTTCTCCCGGTGAACATGTCTGTTCATGTGCACAACGGCTTTTGAGTGTTCCAACATGATTGCATGTTTTATTCAGTGAAGCTGTCTGGTAAATGGTTCCATCCTTATCAATCAGAAAATGAGCGCCATTGGCTCCTTTTAGCGCATAACTATTCAAGGTGGAAGAAACTGTGGGCGAATCTGTCTGATGAATTACCAATCCATTCACCGCTGGCATTTCCTTGCGCTCAATCTTCGGGCTGATGGTTTCGCGCCCTGCCGCCGTTTTCAGCAGCACTCTTTCATGCTGGACGTGGCCTTTGTCGTCAATGTTGAGCTGGGAGGCGCCGGTTGCCGCGCCTTTGGCGTTTGCCGCTGTGGCTTGCTGCTGGCCAGCCAGGGGCGGGCGGGCATCGCGCGCCATTCGTGTGAGCGTCTGGCTGTTGCCGGGCGTGGAAGGGCTGGAGGCTGGCTGCGGGCTGGCTGCGCCGGTGGGCTGCGGCTGGGGCGCATCGGGCAGGGATTGAAGGCTGCTGCGGGTGAAGGCTGCTGCGGGAGGCAGTGCTGGATATTCCGTTCATGGCCTGCTCCTTGATGAAAAACCCTGACATTCGGGCAAGCCGAAGGATATACGTAATACCAAATCATCACAATCAATATATTTCATTGCGATTGATTGGCCTGCAAAAACATATTATTTGTTGCTTTATGTGGTTTTCAAGTGTTCAGCTTTCTTGCCGCAGCTCTTGCGGGAGCTTTGAGGGGGAAAAGCGGTTTGGAATGAGGAGGGGAAGACGGAGAAAGTATGCGGAGAAAGCATGCCTCATTCAGCTCTTGTATTTATAGCATGATGTCCTGGTGGAATGTGCGCAAGCGCCGTTTTCAAACCCACGGATTTGCTCCTGTTTCCGATGCTCCCGGGCGCGCTCCAAGGCCCGGCCGCAAAGGGGAGCGCAGGGCGCAAGGCGGGCTTTCGGAACCAGCGCTCAAAACTCGCGGCTGACGCTCACCGTCACGCTGCGGCCGCTGCCGGGAAAGAGGTTGATGTTGGGATTGGCGCGGTCGGCCACGACGAAGGTGCTGACATAGCGCCTGCCCGTGAGGTTTTCGCCGCGCACCTGCACGCGCCAGGGGCCGCGCCGGTATTCGGCGCGCAGGCCCAGCAGGGCGTAGCGCCTTTGCGCGTAGCCGGGGGTGTTGGCGTGATCGACGTATTCATTCAGCGGCTGCCACAGCAGCGTCGGCCCCGCGCGCCAGCCGCCCGCGCGCCACAGCAGCTCGGCCTGGATGAAGTGCCGGGGCGCGCCCGCGATGCGCTTGCCCGCAAGCGGGCCGCCGCGAAAGCGGTAGTCGCTCCACGTCCATGCGGCGCGCCAGTCGAAAGCGCCGCCCGGCCAGCCTTCGGGCAGACCGTGCAGGCGCAAGCGGCCTTCCATGCCCGCTTCCAGGCCCTGGTGGCGCGTGCCGCCCGCGTAGTTGCGGGTGCTGGCCTGCAAGCCGCTTGCATCCGCCGTGCGCAGCAGCTCGCCCCGGATGGCGCTGCGGTAGAGCGCAAGCTGCCAGCGCGCATCCCAGGCCTGGCCGGGGCCGCCCAGGCGGCCTTCGGCGCCCGCTTCCACGGTGGTGGCGCGCTGCATGCCCAGCCGCGCCAGCGCCGTGGCGGCGCGCGCGGGGTTGTTTGCCGCCACGGAGCCGGTCACCAGGTCGGTGAAGGTGGGCGCTTCGCGGCTGCGGCTGAGGTTGGCGAACAGGCGCAGGTCTGCCCGGGGCCGCCAGATCAGGCCCGCCTTGGGCGTGGCGTAGCGCCAGCTTTGCCGCTGCGCGGCGGCGCTGGTGCGGCTTTGCGCGTTGCGGCGGCTGCGGGTGATGCGCAAATCGGCCGTGAGCGTCCAGCCGGGGGCCACGTCCACGTCCAGCCCGGCGCTGGCGCGCGCGTTTTCGGCCATCAAGTCAAAGCTGCCAAAGCGTTGCAGCAGCGCGCCCGTGCGCGGCTGGATGGAATGGAAGTCGCGCCCGGTGCCGCTGCGCTCCCACGCGGCGGCCAGCCGCCAGCGCCAGGCCGCCGAGGACGTGAAAAAGCTCTGCCACTGCACGCCGCGCGTGCGGGCGCTCCAGAGGGCGGCGCGCACCATGTTTTGCTCTTGCACGTCGGTGTGCTGCCACCACAGGCCCAGCTCGTGGCGCAGGCGCTCGCCGCCCCAGCTGGTGCGGCTGGCGGCGCGCCACTGCCGCGCGTTGCGGTGAGGGTTGCGCTGGTAGAGGTTGAGCAGCCGGTCGCGCGGCGTGTTGCCGTCGCCCAGCACCTGGCTGGGGTCGCCATAGGCGCGGCCGGGCGGCAGCGGGCCGGCGATGTGGTAGCCCAGGTCCGTCCAGCCCAGCCACAGGCGGCTTTCCAGGCCGCCAGCGCCGCGCCAGCCCGCATTGGCCTGCACGCTTTTGCGCTGGCCATCAGAGTGATGGCGAAAGCCCCGGTAGCGCTCGCCGCTGAAGCTCACGCGCGCATCCAGCCCGCTTTCGGCGCTGGCCGCGCCCAGGGCCGCCTGCCAGGCGCGCCGCCCGAAGCTGCCGGCCTGAAGCCGCGCCAGGCCGCGCCCGTCGTAGCCCGTGAGCGACTGAAAGTCCATCTCGCCGCCCAGCGACTCGCCAGCAGGCGAGCGCGCGTTCGCGCCCCGGCGGATGCTGATTTGCGCCGTGTTGCGCGGATCGGCCAGGCCGCTGACGTAAGTGCCGTCGGCGTCATTGAGCGGCAGGCCGTCGAGCAGCAGCGTCACGCCGCGATTGACCGGGTGGCTTTGCAGGCCGGAGCCGCGCACGTTCAGGCGCGGCGCGTCAAAGCCGCCGAACAGGTCTTGCACGATCACGCCCGGCTGCACGCCCAGCGCGTCGCGCAGGCCCGTCAGGCGCCCTTCGTCTTGCGGCAGCGCCAGCGCCGTGCCGCCCGCAATGCGCGCCAGCCGCCGCCGCTCGCGCGGCGCGGAAGGCGCCAGG
>ERZ773077.747-NODE-747-length-23904-cov-6.109984_pt1 | contig 23904 bp, 19 predicted proteins | sample MGYA00580612_ERZ773077 | MGnify/ENA primary metagenome ERZ773077 (study PRJEB29015, sample SAMEA2737971) | human oral metagenome | biome: human oral; feature: human-associated habitat; material: dental | place: China | collected 2021 ...
TTTAGGAAACAGATTCCAAGATGGTCCTTCTCTCTATTTCATTCCACAGATTCCTAATGAAGGCGACTACTATCGATGGTGGCAAGTAGCTAAACAGTTTGCTTGGGAGAAACTTATACGACAAGCACTGGTTGACGGAGCTGTTGACGCCAATCGCCTTTACGTGTTTGGCATATCCGAAGGTGGTTATGGTAGCCAACGGCTAGCCTCATTCTATGCAGACTATTGGGCTGCAGCTGGTCCGATGGCCGGTGGAGAGCCTCTCAAGAATGCTCCTGTTGAGAATTGTGCGAACATCGGTTTCTCTTTTCTCACAGGTGCAGACGATACGGGATTCTACCGTAATATTCTAACCCATTACACACAAGTTGCTTTCGACTCTGCACAATTGGTGCGTCCACTTTCGGCAGACAATCGTCCGCTCTTTCGGCATCGCATCAATTTGCTTCCAAATATGCAGCATAGAATAAACTATAGCTTAACAACCCCATGGCTCAAGCGTTTTGTTCGGAATCCCTATCCTAAGACCGTTCTTTGGGAAGATTTTGAAATGGACGGTCGTCGACGTTCGGGTTTTTACAACCTACAGGTTCTAGTGTCTCCATCGGAACATCGCACTTATTATGAGATGATGATTAATGACAATGTCATTACAATGAATATCAACGATGTGGAATACACAACTGTTGAGAAAGACAAGCAGTGGGGCATTGAAATGAAGTTCAACCGTTCTTATAAGAAGTCTAAAGGCGGAAAGCTGCGCATATATCTTAACGATCAGCTTGTGGATATGAACAAGGCTGTAACGCTCATCGTAAATGGCAAAAAAACCCGCCTCAGCGCCGAAAAAGCCCCCGCCGATCTCAAATGGGGCGATGTGGGCGCGCAAATCGTCCCATGTCGAATTTTCCCTGCATCTATTGAGGTGGGCTATTAATTCGTTTCGTCATAATTCCACTGCATTGAAATGAGAAACTTACCCTTGCGCATAGGGCATTCTGTAAGCTATGACGGTGCAAAAGTAAAGGTTATAACACATTTCATGACATTAAACATGAAATGAGTTTAGGTATAAATACAGATAATCATTTAAAATTTTAGACATGAATAAATCACTAAAAACACGTATCGAAAGCGATTTGCTCGGTTCGAGAGAGGTACCCGAAGAGGCTCTTTATGGAGTCCAAACACTCAGAGCTTTGGAAAACTTCCCAATAAGCAACTTCAAACTCAGTCAGTATCCTCTGTTTATCAAAGGTTTGGCTATCACCAAGATGGGGGCAGCCGAAGCCAATCACCAACTTGGTCTGCTCACAGACGATATGGCAAAAGCCATCAAGACGGCGTGCCAGGAGTTGATAGACGGCAAACACCACGAACAGTTCCCGATAGATATGATTCAGGGCGGAGCCGGCACGAGCACCAATATGAATGCCAACGAAGTAATCGCCAATCGTGCTCTGGAACTTATGGGATACAAGCGCGGCGATTACGCACACTGCTCTCCTAACGACCACGTAAATTGTTCGCAATCCACCAACGACGCTTATCCGACAGCCATACATATAGGTCTGTATTACACATATCTGGCTCTCGTGCCGCACTTCGAAGAACTTATCCGCTCGTTCGAACGTAAGGCAAAAGAGTTTGCAGGCATCATAAAGATGGGACGTACACAATGGCAAGATGCCGTACCTATGACTTTGGGTCAGACCTTTGCAGGCTTTGCAAGCATCTTACGCAACGAATTGCCACACCTCGAAGCTGCTGCACGAGAACTCTTGACTATCAATATGGGAGCTACTGCTATCGGTACGGGTATCTGTGCCGAACCGGGATATGCCGAAAAGAGTACGGCGGCTATTGCCAAGATAACAGGGCATAAATACATATTGGCAGACGACCTTGTAGGAGCCACCTCCGATACTTCTTCACTAGCAGGCTACTCATCGGCTCTGCGTATGATAGCCCTGAAGATGAATAAGATATGCAACGACCTACGTCTGCTCTCGTCGGGTCCCCGATGCGGACTTAACGAGATAAACCTGCCTCCGATGCAGCCGGGTTCGTCCATTATGCCGGGCAAAGTCAATCCCGTAATACCTGAGGTGATGAACCAGATTGCTTACAAAGTAATCGGCAACGACCTCTGCGTGGCTATGTCGAGCGAAGAGGCTCAGATGGAACTCAACCCGATGGAACCCGTTATGGCTCAGTGCTGCTTCGAGTCGTCCGAAATATTGATACAGGGCTTCGATACACTTCGTATCCGCTGTATAGACGGTATCACTGCCAACGAAGAGGTGTGCCGCAACTACGTACACAACAGTATCGGCATCATAACGGCTCTGAACCCTGTGATAGGCTACAAAAACTCGACAAAGATAGCAAAAGAGGCTATCGAAACGGGACGCCGCGTGTATGACCTTATTCTCGAACACGACATATTGTCGAAAGAAGACCTCGATACAATAATGAAACCCGAGAATATGATAAAACCCGTAAAACTCGGCATAAAACCTAAGAAATAATATTTTTCTTCTTATAAGCAAGAGAGTAAGTATCAACAAGATGGCTTGCTCTCTTTATTTATACATAGGTTATTCAAAATCACGCCACTCCTTGGACTCCTCTCGGCGCTCCTTCATATATGTATCTACCTCTTCGGCAGATATCATACGCAGTTGACTGCTGTGGCAGCCCTTGTATCGGACAGTCTCGAAGAGAGGTCGCCGTGTAGTACACGTTTTGTCTTTGTTTTTCTTCAGATAACTGTCCAATTCGTCGACGGAGGAGAATATTTTATACAGTTTCCTGCCATTTTTACTCTCTATCTCGTATATTCCACAAGGTCGCTGAAAGATAACCTCAGCCGACCGCAGATATAGCTTCGCTACCGCAAGCGACCTCATCGGGAAGAGAGCTCTAAACCTCCCGCTTTCATCGACGGCGGCACATATATGCCTGCCACACGTAGAACAAATATACTGCCGATGGTTTCGCAGACAATCCTCAGGGTTCAGCAACGGGGTAATCCTTCCATACACAGAATAACATTCGGGACATATTTTCATAACATTCTCATTTTTACAGTTTTTATACTCATTATCCGAAAACGCGTATTACGAATACGGATTTATTTTGTGCAAAGGTAAGTGTTTTTTCTGCGAACAACAAAAACTGCTCATTATTAACCACATACATCTCACCAACAACCCTACTTTTCGGGTAAAACAAAAGCGTAGCACTACTCAAAGTACTACGCTTTCATATTTTCATTATACGATAATACGCCGCAAGGTGTTTATCTGCCGTAGGGTCAATATCCGAAAAGTTCTTCTAACGAGAGTTTTCGGAACTCTCCTATTTTCTGCAACTCTTCTTTCGAGAGCTTTTCTTCGGAAGCCAGAACCACGTAAGTATAAGGTTTCTTCGACAAATAAGTATCGTGGAACGTACGAATATCTTTCATAGAGATATTATCCAAATTCTGATAAATGGTCTTACGGATATCCTCGTTCAGTCCCAGGTCTTTTGCTTTGATATAATCGTAAATAATATCGTCTTGGGTGATACGTTCGGTCTGTATCTCTTTTTTGAGCTGTACCTTAGCCAAATCGAGATTGGCAGGCAGTTCGGGCATAGTGGTCAGGAGTTCGTTCATAGCGGCAACCGCTTCTACGAATTTGTCTGCCTGAGCACCGACGTATGCCATCATATAGTATTTATCGGCTTTTTTTCTCGGGAAGACATAAAAACCATAAGTACTGTAAGCCAAGGCTTTACTTTCGCGAATGGTCTGGAACACAAGCGAGCCCATTCCACCGCCGAAATAGTTGTTGAATACACTTATAACAGTGTTTTCGGCAGGGTTGTATGTATTCGTGTTGCGTATCCAGCGGGTTTCGGCTTGTACCATTTCGTAATCGGTAAAGAGTACCTGATTTTTGGTCTGCTCTACCTGCTTGAACTCTTTTTTAGGAGCTACTTTTGCAAACGTTGCAGGCACTTTATGCAGAGGTTTCAGCTTAGTCGTGAGCTCTGCAAGTGTAGAGGGGCCGTAGTAGATGACGGTTTGCTCTACGTTGTTCAGGTTCTTGACTCTATCTACCAACTCTTTGGCAGTAACAGATTCTATTTCGGCATCAGAGAGTCGGTTGTTGAACTTATTCTTTGCGCCATACAGAGCATAGGAAGTAAGGGCTTGCATAATGGTAGCACGGTTGGCTTTGGCGTCGGTACGCGATTTGGTGAGACGGGCTTTGAGAGCTGCCAGAGCCTCGTTGTCGGCTTTGACATTGAGTACCAAGTCTTCGTAGAGTTTTACGGCTGCCTCGAAGTTTTCTTGCAGTCCTTCGATGGTAACGGTGGTATACTCTTCTCCGACAGAGATACGGAAACTTGAGGCTATCTTATAAAACTCTTTGGAAATCTGCTCGGCCGACTTCTTATTGGTGCCGAGAAACTCGATATAATCGGCTGCCAAAGGCATCTTGAGGTCGTTGAGAGAACCTATTTTGTAACGGAATCTCAGACGATAGAGGTCGTTATCTTTGTTCTGCACGTATAGCACTTCGGCTTTGCCAAGTTTGGATTTCTGCAAATCTTTGTTGTAATCCAAGAAAACGGGCGAAACGGGAGTACTCGGCATATCGTTAACCATCTTTACGAAGGCAGACTGCTTGTCGGCATTGGTTTCGACGGGGGTAATGGCGGGCTTCTCTATCTTCTCGACATTAGTACGTTGTCCCTGCTTTTTGTAGACCACCACATAGTTGTTGCCTAGGTACTTATTGGCAAAAGCAACGACATCTTGCTTCTTTATCTTCGAAATATCGTTGACATAGGCTACCTGGTCTCTCCAATCGAGATTGTCGGTAAAGGCATTCATAAGCATATAGGCTCTACTGCTATAACTTTCCGTGCTTTGTATAATTCTTTTCTTAATATTATTTACAATAGAAGGTATCAAGTCGTCGTCGAAATTGCCTTTTTTCAGATTCTCTATTTCGTTTAACATAAGGTCTTTGACCTGCTCCAACGACTGTCCTTGCGACGGTCGTCCCGAGAGCCACAGCACACCGTAGTCTATCAGAGCCCAATTGAACGCACTTGCTCCCAGCAGTCTCTGTTTTTTTACCAGATTCAGGTCTATCAGACCTGCTTCTCCGTTGGTGAGTATCTCACCTACCAAATCGGCTAAGAGGGCATCTTTTTCCTGATTACCCGGCAGGCGGTAAGCGATAGATACGCTCTCGGCATCAGGTCCTACGACCTCTCTAACGATAGGAGCAGTGATAGGGTCTTCTTTTTCGAAGGTATATTTGGGCACATCTTTGTATTCCATATACGAGAATGCCTTGTCTATTTTGGCAATAACCTCGTCGGGATTGAAATCGCCCGAAAGAACGATAGCCATATTGTTTGGCACATAGTAAGTTTTGAAGTACTTGCGTATCTCGCGCAACGAAGGATTCTTCAGGTGTTCGACAGTACCGATTGTAGTCTGCAGACCGTAATTGTGCTTCTTGAACAGATTGGCAAAAAGGGTTTCAAATACTTGACTACCGTCGCTATCCAAAGAGCGGTTTTTCTCTTCGTAAACGGCTTCGAGCTCGGTATGGAAGATACGCAGCACAGGGTTACGAAAACGCTCCGCCTGTACGGTAATATATTTATCCAAAGCATTGGCAGGCACGTCGTCGGTATATACGGTCTTCTCGAAAGAGGTGAAAGCGTTTGTACCTTGTGCGCCCATAGAGGTCATCATTTTGTCGTACTCGTTGGCGATGGCGTACTTGCTGGCAACACCCGACACGGAGTCGATTTTTTTATAGATAGCCTTACGCTGGTCGGCATCTTTGGTTTTGTTGTATTGCTCGTAAAGGTCGTCGATTTTATCGAGCTCTTTACGCTCTTTTTCCCAGTCGAGCGAACCGTATTTGTCGGTACCTTTAAACAAAAGATGCTCGAGGTAATGAGCCAGCCCGGTATTGGTGGCAGGGTCGGTCTTGCTACCTGCCTTCACAGCCATATAGCACTGTATACGTGGCTCTTTGTTGGTAGGACTGAGGATAACGGTAAGACCGTTACGAAGGGTATAAAACCTTGCATTCGTGGGGTCGTGGGTTACATATTTGTAGGTGTAACCGCCACTTTGGGCTTCTTTCCATTGATAAGTTTGCCCGTAAACACTAAGCGATAAAGCTATCGCAAAGAGAGATAAAAATAGATTTCTTTTTAACATAATTCGGTAAATTGTTTTTTTTAAAGCGACAGCAAAATTAAGAAATTTTCCTCAATCCGTCAAAAAGACGAAGGTTATAAATAAATACAACGGTCATATACAAAAATCTCCCGAAACCGAATTGGTTCATAGGAGGATAAAATCAACTATCATGCGACAATACGGCAGTCTGTATTTAGCCTGCCGTATATGGAATACAGAGTATTTTATATACGAAATAAACATCTTCACCTGTAGGAGCGTTTCCTTCACTTGTAGGAGCGTTTCCTTCACTTGTAGGAGCGTTTCCTTCACTTGTAGGAGCGTTCCCTTCACTTGTAGGAGCGTTCCCTTCACTTGTAGGAGCGTTCCCTTCACCTATACAGTACTCCTCTACAAATGTATTGAACTCTATAAAACATTTTTCGTCGAGTATCGATACTTTTTCGCCTTTATTTTTCGATATGCTTGCCTCTATTCGTTCTTGTCGGGCGAGGCAGTACGTTTTTTTATTCTCAGTACCACAACACGCTGATTGAAACGACGGTAAAAGTACTTCAACTTATACAACGTTCGGAATACAAACGGATAACGTCCGTTTTCGTAATCGCTCATATAATACTCGGTCTTCAGATGTATTTTCGGGTTCCATTTCTCCATATCTTTCGTATCGAGCAGCGACCATCGAAACTCCACGTCGTCTACCTTTCTGAGCGAGTCGTGATCTTTGGCGTGTCCGACCAGCGAGAAGGCAAGCATATCGAAAATGACCGTTGTATTATCGAACTGCCGGCACAGTTCTTCGAAAAACGACTTCACCTCGTCGGGAGCGAAATACATCAATACCCCTTCTATGATTATCAAGACAGGCTTTTGGTGTGCTTTGACGCTCTCTATCCAGCCGTAATCGAACATAGAACTTTCGATATACGTATTGCGGTCGGTCTCTTTGAGGAACTTACGCCTAAGCTCTATCGACTGCGGTAGGTCGAGGTCGTACCAATGAGTTACGGCGGGACATCCCAGCCGTTCGTAGCGGGCGTCGATGCCTGCTCCGAGCTGTACGACCACAGCGTCGGGGTGTCTGTTTATAAATGTTTTGGCTGCCTTGTCGATAAGACTTGCTCGGACACAACAGCCTGCCTGCGAAAATTTTGCATTCTTGAACTTGGTAAAATCATAATCTATGTGTCGCAATATCTCTACTGCCTTCTCATCGTGTAGCAGTGCGTCGCGGCGACCTGTTTCCATTGCTTTTGCCCAAAGAGTTATCAACATCGTTTCGGGCACTTCGGTAAGATGGTTCTCTATTTTTTTATCCATATTATTACTGAAAAATTAAATATTAGTCTTTATTTCAAATACAATACGTTATTTCTGTATCAATTCATCGTGGTTTTTACAACTTTGATATTCGGTCTGCAGCGTTACGTGATTTATGCCGAAATCGTCTTCCAACATCTTCTCTATACGCTCTCTGACCTCCTGCACGGCTGCGATGGGGAGATTTTCACACATATTGATATGAGCCTCGAGATGTACGTTCTCATCATCGAGTTTCCAGACGTGCAAGTGGTGCATATTCTCCACTTCGGCAAACTCTTCGGTCTTCTTCCGCAGTGCTTTCAAATCGATTCCGTCGGGCGTAGCCTGCATCAGTATATCTGCCGTCTGACGAACGATACCCCACGTGTGATAGATGATATAGATGCCCACCAATACGGTAACGAGAGGGTCGAGCCAATAGAGTTCCCACAGCCAAATGGCTATACCGCCTGCTATGACGGCTACCGACGAGAGAGTATCGCCGAGCAGATGCATATAGGCTGCACGCACGTTGAGGTTGTGCGACTTGTCTTTGTGCAGAATGACAACCGAAATGAGGTTTGCCAACAATCCGAAGACAGCCACTATAAGCATTACGTTGCCCTTGATAGGTTCGGGATTTACAAACCGTTGATAAGCTTCGAAGAATAGGTATATACATATAGCTATCAATACTATGGCATTGAAAAGAGCCGCCAGTATCTCCGTTCGTTTGTAGCCGAACGTTTTCTTTTCGTCGGGTTGTTTTCGTGCACGTTTACCTGCAAGGAAGGCTATGAAGATAGCCGACGAATCGCCCAGATTGTGAATAGCATCAGAGATAAGCGACAGGCTGTTGGAGACGATACCGCCTATTATCTGAACGATAGTTATCGAAAAATTAAGAAGGGTTGCCCAAAGCAACTTGGCGCCCTTCATATCATCGGCATGATGATGGTGGTGGTGATGACCGTGACAGTCGTGATGCGTATGGTCGCAATGCTCGTCGTGTGTGTGCATATTGTAATTGTATTTTTAATTAGGTTAGAGATAATTTTAAAGAGTACTTACTGAAATTTTTTCAAGCAAAATTAGATATAAATTTTGATTTTGCAATTGGGTAGAAGCAATCGTTAGTTTGCACTGCTCGACTCACTAAAAACTGTACTTCGCCTTTATCCATACTTCGGAGTTGTTTCGGTAGGTACCGAAGATGCCTTTGTCGCCACCGAACCAATCGAAGCCTGCCAGCAGATGTATCTGGTCGCTCAGCGCATAGTCGGCGGCAAAGCGGCTGAACCAGCCTTTGTTGTCGATGTCGAAATAGGTGAAGTCGGAGAGCTGCAGCGTGCTGTTGAACAGCTTCTTCGATACGTTGAGCGTCGCCAGAGTGCCGTTGGGTTGCTGTGAGATAATGTCTTCGTACCCGAAGATATGCTCCGAAGAGCACTGTATCGACAACGTCCACTCGTGCGGAGCATACCAATCGACGCCCACCAGCCAGTTGAGCGAGTTGAAGCCTCGTTGCGGAACACCGGCTGCCTCCATCGTATAGCTGAAGTGCTTGTCGATGTTGTACGCCGCTTCGCCCCGCAGCACGAACTGCCCGAGCGGCTTCGACACATCGCCGCCGACAAAACCCATACGGTAGTATTGCGGCGAGACGGTGATTTCGGTCATCGAGGGTTTATATTGCAATACAGGCATCTTGTTCCACGTATAAAGCCCTGCCAGAGCGAAATCGACACCCGGCAGAGTGAAGCTCAAACGACCGCCGTATTCGAAGTTCGAGAGGCGGAATGCAGGACGACTGCCCTTGTCGTCCCACACGACCGGCAGAGGTGAGTCTGTCGGCAACACACTCCACGGATTGGAGGCGTCTACAGGCAACACATATCCCTCGAAGGTAGGCACGGCTACGGCTTCGAACTTTATCTTGTCGTTGAAGACGAAGAATCGCAAGGCATTGACAGGCATACGGATGTCGTCGTAGTCTTGTGCCAGAAACTCGGTCATATCCATCGGCGAGACGAGGTCGGTGATACGTACGCCATCGGCTGCTCCCCAGATGACAAGTTGCCGTCCGGCACGCAGTCCCCAGTGGTCGCCGCGGTGGTCGAGATACGCCTCACGCAGCTCGAAGCCGGTACGGGCTTTCAGCAGAGCATTGTACGTTGCGTTGAACGAGACGAAGAGCAACGACCGCCCGAAGTCGCGTCCTATCTCGCCGCGTACACGAGTGCGTGAGCTCATCAGGTTGTTAGGTTCGTCGGTACGCATAGCGTGATACGTATCTACAAAACCTTTGATACGCCAGATACTTTCTTCGTCGGTCTGTGCGTGTGTCGATATTGCCGCATATAATAGGGCAAACAGAAGGATGATTGTATGATGTTTCATTTTGGTTGGGTATATAGTTTATCGTTATTCCAATGAATCGGATTATTAATAATGTAGTGTTGTATATTCGCAAACGATTTTTTATTGCGGATGATATGCTCGTAATAGTTTGGTTGCCACGCAAAAAGCGGGTTATTTTTTCGGGCTTCAAATGTTGTACGCCCTTTGAACCAGCGGACAATACGTGACAGATTGTTGTTTAACAAAGGGTTTTTGTTCCCTGCAAAGCCACCCGGTTGGGTATGGTTTGGCATTTCCTGCGTCGTCGATGGTAGAGACGCAATTAATTGCGTCTCTACGACCAATTGCGTCCCCCCAACGGTTTGCACGACATTGTATCCCGCACCCTCTTTGTCGATGACAATGATTCCGTGGATATGATTGGGCATAATCACAAAGACATCCAACAGGACGAAAGGGAAACGATTCGGGATTTCCTCCCAATATTTTTTGGCAATGATTCCCAAATCCGAACAAATCATTTCTTGATTTTTTATTTCGCCGAATAAATGTTCCTTGTTTTTAGTGCAAATGGTTACAAAATAGGCTGAATCCCAACCATAATCCCAATACGGTAGACGAACCGTTTCCGAACGATATTTATTTTTAAACCGAGTCATCGTTGTTGTGTTATTTACAGGTATCTTGATGTTATACCACGTTGTTTGCGGAATGACAAAACAAATATACCGAAATTTTACATCGACCCTTTCTCCAGTGTCGTTACGTTGAATTTCGCCTCCTCGAGGGGGACGTTGTATTTCGGGTTGTTGATTTCGAGAATGGTCTGGTGCTCGGTCTGCACGTTGGTCATCTGCATCTTGGCAGCTGTCCAGAAACCGTCGACCTGCCGTATATCCGATATATCGAGCCTGCGGTGCAACTTGTTCATCTTGTCGTAATACTCCACTTTGACGGGTATAAGGCAGTCTTGACGTATCCACGCTATCTTCTTGGAATAGATGTCGCGACTGTCTTTCGGCGTCGACTCGAGCTTCCAGCACTTGTGTCCGTCGACGGTCTCTTCGCCGAGCAGCTTGTGCGTGTCTTCGTCCACGTTGCGACTGCCCATATCGTCGTAGGTGAAGTCGCTACCCATAAAATAGTCGGTCTTTGCCGACGAGCCGCTGATACGCCGTGTCTTCTTCATCGCCGGCAGATAGAGCCATTTGTCGTCGTCCTTGCCCACCTGGTCGTAGTCCCACGTAAGGAAGCCCGTACCTTTGACATCGCCCGGATAGCTGAAAAACATCATCGACTTACGGTCTTTCTTGTTCTTACCCACATCGATAGAGTAAGAGACGAGTTTACGCTCGCGTACGCTGCCTCGCTTGTTCACAAGTTTCATTACCATTTCCGACCGACGTGTGTCGCCGTCGGGACGGTCTTTTACCTTCTGGGCAATGTCTCGCCCCGTCTGTGCCTGTGCAGCGGTTGCCAATGTGATGAGCACCGCCGCGGCAATTGTTCTGATTGTTGTGTTCATATTATTTTTTATGTATTAAATTATAAATGCTATTGAATTGTTATATATTTCGTTTATATACCGTCTCGAACGGTTGTCTGAAACGTTCGCCCCATACGCCGCCTGCCGTACGGATACCGCAGGAGACAATCATATTGATTTCTGCCGAACAGGGAAGTCGCAAGATACGCTTCACCCGGAGGCTGTCGAACCCTTCCAGCGGACAGGTATCGTAGCCCTGTTCCGACATTGCCAACATAAAGGTTTGAGCCAATAAGGCACAACTCTTATGGGCTACGACACGTATATCTCCTTCGGAAACCTGACGTATGATGGGACGGAAAAGCCCTGCGACCGATACCAACAGTTTTCGGAACAGTCCCAACAGACCGAAACAGCGGGCATAAAGAAAAGGTATCAGCTTTTTATAGTAAGAATCCCACTGACGAATACGTTTAGCCTGTTTTTCGGTAGGGCTGTTGCGACCGACATTTCCTTTTTCGAAAGCAAAAGCGGTATTTGCCCGCTGCCGATACAGGTCGCGGCGTACCACGAAGACAACCATCTCCTGAGCGGTGGTTGCCGACTGCTGATCGAGCGAGGCAACAGCTAACCTCTTCAGGAGTTCTCCGTCGGTAATGTGATACATCTCGAAAAGCTGCATATTCGAGCTTGTCGGGGCAAGCAGAGCCAGCTCCAGACATCGACGAACCTTTTCGGGGTCGATACGCTCCGTTGTACTGTATTTACGCACAGCACGGCGATGATTCAATATTTCTTCAAGGTTCATAATTATTCTTCTTTTTTTATGTAATCTAATTTAAAGTATTGGGTTGTAGATACGCCCATTGGGGCGTATCTACGGAATCCCCGTTAGTGTTTTTATTTTTTTTCTTCTATCGCAAGTAATGCAGAGGATTTCGCAGCGGTTGCAAGATTTTTCTATTTTCATCCTATATTATATTATTGCGTACTTTGCATATTCCTTTGCTTACTTTGCAATTAAAACCTTTCACCGCAAGAGGTGGTCGCTACGAAATCACGCTCCGGCAAAGCGGTATTCTGCCTGAATATCTTCGGCAAGACAGGTAAACAACTTCTCGGTCAGCTTGTCCGTTACGTCGAGAGCCGCTTCGAGCATCTTGTCGGAGAACGATTGCAGCAACTCACGTGCACGTATAGGCTGGGTCTTGTATATCTGCAAATACTGCTCTTCCATCTCGCATTGCCGCTGTGCCGTCTCGGCTTCGAAACGCGAGTATGTGCTCTGAATGAGCGGAGCATAGCGATTAAAATCGACCATTCCCAATGTCTGCACCTTACGGAACTTCCAATAGGCAGAGTCTGCACTCGAACGGTTGGTTCCCTTCGTGTACGCCTCGGGGTACGACGTTATCCCCTGATACAGCGGCAAGAATACCCCCAGCACAGCCATTCCCATAGACATATAATCGACACGCCCGATAGCCTGCGGCAGCTCCGGACGTACGTGTAGGATATGTGTCTGCGTGGTACGGAAGATAGATACAGGGCGGTACTTCTCCTTCGGGTTGCGGTGCAGATAGGGGTCGTGCTCGGTACCTTGGTAATGGAAACGGAATGCACGTCGTATGTCGTCGAGGCTCAGCGGCTTGGAGGCTTCGGCAAATACAGGGAATGTGTTGCGTGCCACGTCGTTCTTTATCTGCGGGCTAAACATCGCCTGCAATCCCCATACGCGGGGATAATTGTAGGTGGTGTCGAGCTCTATGTCGCGGGCATAAGCTTCGTGGAAGTCGAACTCTCCTTTGGCGGGGTCGTACAGTCCGTGCTCGCGGGCAAACTCTATCAGGTCGGCAGACGCCATATAGTGCTCCGTATCATTGGGGTCGTACCTTCGGAAACGACTCTGATTGCCTGTCACGAAGTACTTGTCTTCGGGCATACGGCAAGCCAGCCAGCGATGTCCGCAAGCGGTCTCGAGATACCATATCTCGCTATCGTCCACGAAGCCGATACCGAATCCTTCGGCTACTCCGTGGCGTTCGATAAGTTCTCCCAGACGCCGCACCCCTTCGCGTGCCGTGCGTACGTACGGCAACACGATATTGAATACCGAGTTTTCGGCAACGCCGTCCTCGACAAGCGGGTCGGCTTGCAGAGCCTTCTCGTTGCTGAAGATACTCTCAGTGGCACTCATACCTACGCCCGCCGTGTTGAAGCCCGCACTGCCCCAGTGCCCCGGCAGATGATACGGAGCTAACGCCGTATAGCCGAGTGCCTCACGTGGCAGCTCGCAGCGAAAGGCGCTGTCGCGGGCAACGAATGTCTCGGGACCTTCGGCAGTGTCTTCGTAAATCTCCAAGTTTTTGGCAAACATAGTATTCCAGTCCTCAGACCGTGCCACAATCATCGAACCGTCGTCTGTCATCTTATTGCCGACTATCACGGTCGTGCATTCCGACGGGTAAATGCTTCCTTTTTCGTTAATCTTTTTACTATTCATATCTATAAAATTTTATTTGTTATTTATTTTAATGTTTTGTGTAACTGTGTGGAAATGATTCGGTATTACGATATCTTCGTGTAAAATCACATTGCGATAACGGTTCGGTATTGTCAACCAACATTTTTCCATCATTCGTTCCCACAGCGCTCAATATCATTTCTCACAGCTACCTCAGTTTTCCCTACTTCCCTGCCATTCAGCCAAATTCTCGGGAGGCCAGCCGCTTTCGGTTTTCCCCTTTTTGAAACGGAAATCGCATACGGCATCTCCGTGCCCTATCGTTTTGGTTCTGAAAAATCCGATATTCAGTCTGCGAAACATCGGATAATCGCCCAAACAAAGATATGGCACATATTTCCGAGCATCGTGCTTTACGTAGAATTTGTGAATGGCACATTCCGACACATCCTGTCCGAAAACGAAACTACCGTCGACACAAGGCACAAAACTGGAAACGAAGCCTTCCGTATATGGCAAGGCGGCAACACGTTCCATCGTCTTTTTACGCTTTTTTACATACCACGGCACGAACATCAGTTTTCCCGCAAGGGTGCCGAATACGGCTGGAATTCGAGCAAAAAAAGCGTCGAAACTTTTATAAACGATTTCGCCGATGACTCGCTCCGAGAGCCCTTCTTTTTCGAACGCTCTGATATATGCAAGCAGTATGACACTGCCTACCAGATTGCGTGTACCGGCTACTTTCTTACCGCCGATATAAGGTATTTCGGGGATAAGCGTCTCGTATTCTTTCAAAGCGATTTCGTGCACCCTCTCCGACTGCTCGGGCGTTATGTACGGAGTAGCGCTTTTTCGCACGCACCGAAACCATTGCTCGAACTGCTTTATCATATTCGCATGTCGCTTCGTGTAATAATCCGTAAAATCATTCGTTTTTATCATAGTATTCTCCTTCTTTTAATTTTATGTTTAATAATCTCGTATGTTCGTCAGAGCGTATCGATGCTCCTACGATTTTGGGGTTGTTTTGGGGCAGGGGAAACGTTTTTCCGTCCAGACATCCAACCGCTCCGTTCGTAAGAACTCACGCATAAAATGCTTTGTAGGCAAAACCAACTATCCGCACAACCGTATCGAACGGTGAGGGAGAACATCGGTATTATATTTTTGTTTCGTGTACATATATCTAACCTTTTATTATTCAGAAACTAATGCAACTTTCGGCATAGAGGTATTGGGTTGTATATACGCCCAATATGAGCGTATATACGGTATATCAATACCCAAACACCCAATAACCTTTTATTTGAAAATATAGAGATCGATAGGATTACCCGTTGTGGTGCATACGTGTTTTGCTTCGCTGTCTGCGGGATTGTATGTGAAGAAGCCTGCTTGCTTGTCGCCGTAAGCTCCAAAGAAAACCTGACCGTTATAGAATTCCACTACCACGCTATGGCTATCGCTCAACGGGACACCTTTCACTCTGGTAATCGTCTTAGCTTTCATATCTATAATTACAGCCATACTGTTTTTCGAGGTATACGGATTTTCGCCGTTCAATTCTATGATATTGACATAGGCGGCTACCTTACCGTTGCCTATATATTTGCAGTTGAATATCGAGGCTGGTTTGTAGTTTTCGTCGGTGCCGATTATCACATTATCCTTTATATCCCACGATTTCGATACGTCGAATTCGGTACTTCCCGCAGGGATACAGACGAAACCGTTATTGAGATACGTCGGGTTAAGTCCGAAATTGCCTGCGCAGGCAATATAGATATCGTTATGTTCGTCGGTGAAAATCATATTCCTCAACATAGGTCTTGTCGGGAAAGAGAGCTTCGATGTCTTTTCGGATATAATCTTCTGTACCTTGTCTGTTTTCGTATCGATTACAGCCACATCTACCTGACGATAATCTTCGTAAGGCATAAAGTTTTCGTTAATCTGGTCGAGTGGCAGGTAATAGAGTCCGTCGCGTACGATACCGAAAGCAGGCTCGGGGCTTGAGTCTTTGTGCGAATAAGGTTTAAGGTCTATCTCGCCCGTCTTCTGCATCGTCTCGATATCGACAATCCACACCACGCCCAAAGTGTAGAACGGCACATAGGCTTTCCGATTGGTTACTTTAATAATATTGACAGGCATTGTGTTTGCCGGCACGTCCATTTTCACCATATCGGTGAGCTTCTGTGCCGAGGGATCGTAGGTATAGCGTTTTATGTTATTGTCGGCATCTTTGCCCATAGTGGGGAAAATAAACACGCTGTTGTCTACGACCGCTACCGGGCTCGAGAAACCCAACGGAATGGCGTTGGAATTATCGATACTCCCCGATATATCGGGAACCAGCTGTAAGAACGACGAACCGCTCATCCCGTCGGGATTCTTAACGGTGGTCTCAATTAAAAATTTACCTTTGCCTCCATCGGGTACATTCGGAGTGTCTTTTTTGCAACCCGTCATCACTACTGCGGCAATACAAGCCGCTAAAAACATTTTTTTACACATATTACTTGATTAAAAATTTATTTATAAAATGATTTATTGTTATTTAATTGCTTAAAAACGTATTATTTAAGCACGTATCTTATTTTTATGCCGAAGCTACGTCCCGGTAGCGGACGGTTGAATTCGGACAACGCGCGTGCATCGGTCAGGTTTTTTATTTTTCCGGAAATAAAAAGACTGTTGTTGAAAAAACTGTGTTCGAAGCCGAGGTCTATCGTCGTACTGCGTGGGATACGCCGCTGTCCGGCAGCCATCTCGAAATCGTAAAAATACTCCTCTACAAACGATATGTCGGCAAAAATACGGGTATTTTGCCCCTTGCCTCCAAAGATATTCTCCGTATGAAACTCCAGTCCTGCATTGGCAAGCAGGTATGGGATATTGGGCATACGCAACCCCTTCGTCGGATTTGGGACAGAGCTGTTCTCCTCGTATCGTCGCACATCGCGGAGGTCTTGAAACGTAGCATTGGCATATCCGTATAACCAACGGGTAATATCGGCTTTCACTTCGGCTTCTACTCCTATCGTACGCATCTCTCCGAAATTCTGATACTGTGCACCTATAATACCTTTCGTATAACGTATCATATTCTGCAGGTACATAAAGAATCCGTTTATCTCTATTTGCAGGTTGCTCGGCTTTTTGCCCGTCAGGTCGTACAGCATACCGATATTGACGCTCGTATTGCGCTCGGGCAACAGTGCCTCCGACGGCGATATGGTATATCCGTCGCCCAGCAACTCCGTCTCGGACGGTATCCGCACGTCGTAACCCGCCGACAGTTTCCCCATCAGGTCGGGCATAAAACGATAACGCAAAGCGTCGTTGATGCCGAAGTCGCTCTTGTTCAGATTTACATCCTTATCGTCCAACCCGAATATGCTGGCACTGCGTGTATTCATCGTATAAAGATAATAACGAGCAGTCAGCGAGTTGAGCAAACGGTCGTCTCCGCTGCGGAAATCGTAAGTAAGCCCTCCTGTCCAACTTCGCATTTTGGAGTCGAACACCGCCTTTTTGCCTATGCTGAGCTCACGCATATCGTCTTTGGGGTATCCGTCGGCAAAAGCAAAGTACGAGTTGAAGTTGATGGTATGTTGCTTGTTTATAAGATATTCCAGATTCAGCTTGTTTAGTATCGTAAACTTTTTGTTTCGCGCGTCGGAAGCGTACCTGTTGCCCAACTCTCCCCCATACGGTGATACGGACGGATAAGCATTGCCGTTCCAGTCATACCATTGCTTTGCCGTATCGACAAGATTGTAGTCGGTGTAAGCCACAGAAGTAGACATATCGAGGTCGAGCCCTTCGATTAGGAAATTATCTTTTTTCAAAGTATTGGCAAGAATGTACGCACGCGACTTTATGAATGCCTCTCGTATGTCGGTCTCTATCCCCTGAATATCTCTGTATGTACCGACAAATACGGGCTCGAACTCTACCTCGTCGAACCACCATTTTTTAGCTTTCAACGACCCGCCCAACAACAGCTTTTTATACTTGTCGTGATTGCGTTTCACCTTTATATTATTCAGGTGCGACAGCTCCATAACGTAGTCGTTGTCGGAATACGTATATCCTCCTCCTACACCGAACACGATACCTTTTTCCTTAATGTTTCTTTTGACAACGGTCTGTATCTTATGAGTATTGAACGATTCGAGAGCATAACTTGCATCGGCATAACGGTCGGGGTACTCTTTGAGGACTATATTGACGGCACCACCCATTGCCGAGCCGCCGAATTTGGCAGGCACCAGGCCTTTGTACACCTCGATACGGTCTATCATATCGATAGGTATATCGTTGATGTCGATAAAGTCGGTATTGTCGTTCAAAGGCGTTTCCTCGATGAAGAATCCTATGCGTTTGCCCTCCAACCCACGCACCGAGAGGCGTGTAGCTCCACCTACTCCGCCCGACGAACGCAGGGTAACACCTACCGTTTTGTTTAGCACATCGACAATACTATTGACCGTCCCGCTAAGCTGATTCATCGATATGACCGAGATAGGCATAGCCTGTTCGCGTAGTATTCGGGCTTCGCCCTTTGCCGTTACGACGACCTCTCCGAGCGACTTCGACTCGGCTTGGAGACGTATCTTTATCCGTCGTGTCTCGCCCTCACGCAGTGTTATCTTCTCTGTACGTGTATGATAGCCCATATACGATACGACGGCAGTATAGGTACCTGGCGCAAGTCCCGAGAAGGCGAATTCGCCGTTACTCCCTGCCGCATCGCCCTGCCGAAGTTGCTCGATGTATATGCTTGCACCTATCAGCGGCTCTTCGTTCGCATCGTCGACGACAACACCTCTGATACCTGCCGTCTGTGCCTGTGCGGCAGTCGTCAATGCGATGAGCGCCACTGCTACAATTACTCTGATTGTTGTACTCATATTATTTTTATGTACTTACATTAGGTTGATTCTTTTTTAAAAGGTATTAGGTGTTGGGTATTAGGCAAGAACAATCCCATACCCAATCCCTAACACCTACCTCAATTCTCTTCTTTACCGAATATCCTGAAACGGCGAAATAATAGCGGCGTAATGCACAAGTCGGCTAACAAAGCCGTCAATACACCTGCCACCGACAGTATACCCATATGTATTATGGTAAGTCCGTTCGATGTCATATACATCGCAAAATTGGCGGATATGACCAGACTCGTAAGCAAGATGGGAGTACCCACTATGCGGAATGTCCTGAGCGTAGCTTTTCGATAGTTGCGCTGTCGCTGAAACTCGAGATGTCCGTGGTTGATGAAGTGAATGGTATCGTCCACAGCCAGACCGAGTATCATCGGCATAATGGTAGCCGTCATCATATCGAGCGGATATCCGAGCCACCCCATAAGACCGCCTACCGTGATGGCAGGCATAATATTGGGAATGAGCCCTATAAGCCCAAGACGAATGCTTCCGAATACCAACATCATCAACACTCCGATAATCAACAGCGATACGGCAAAGGAGGTAATCTGTCCGCGTACCACATAGTTCATCATTGCGGTAAACTGCGGCATAGAGCCTACGGGGGTGATTTTGGCGTCGGGGAACAACTTTTCGGCTACCTCTGCCACGTCTTTCAACTCTCTTTCGGCTTCGCCCGAATTATACCCATTCATCTCCACCTGCAGCCTCAGCCGTCGGTAATCGTAATCTATCCACGTCTCTGCTTCGCTGCCTCCGGCATTCTCATAGAGCAACAGTTGTTGGGCTATCTCGTCGGAGTTTGCAGGTATGGCATAGTAGGCTGTATCGCCGTTGTTGAGAGTCTGATTGAGGTCTTTGAGTATGTTCAATATCGAAGAGCTGCGTTTGGTCAACGGGTATTTATCGACATATCTCTGCAACGAGTCGAGTGCTACCAGCGTTTCGCGCGACTTGGCAGCTCCGTCTTCGGGCAGATTTATCATAACATCGTACGAATAAACGGAGCCGAGCTCTGTCTCACCCACTTCGAGTATATCTTTTACATAAGGAACTTTACGTCCCATCGAACTTTCTATATCGAATGCCGTCTCTATCTTGGTAAACTGATAAATCATAAATACGGTGATAACAATGAATATGCCCCATATAACTTTCTCGTGATTCAATACCACATTGCCGAACGCTTCGAGACGGTGGTCGAGCCACCCGCCTCCGGCTGCCTGTATCTTGGGGTCGGGCAGGCGGTCTTTGCCGAAGCTGAGGACGGCAGGCATCACGGTTACGGCAATCAGAAAGGTAAGCATCACGCTCGTAGACGTAGCGATGCCGATAAAGTGCATCGGTGTGGCAGGAATGGTAAGGAACGACAGCAGTGCGGCAAACGTAGTCAGAGCACTGAACAGTACAGGCCAGCCCATCTCACCTACCGTATCGACGACCGCCTGCCGACGATTGCCGTACATACGAAACCGTCGCCTGAAAAACGAGTGCACGTGTATGTTGTAGGCTATCGCCACGGCAAAAGCCAACAACATCGGTATCAACATCATACCGCTGTCTATCGAGAATCGGAGATAGCCGAGCATACCGTAGGACATCACGATAGACCCTATCGCCGTAACGACAGGCACCACGACACCTCTCAACGACCTTGTGGCAAATATCAGCACTACGATTGCCAGCAATATAGCCAGCCCCATAATACGAGGCATCTCCTTGCCTATCCACTTCATCTTTTGGTCGGTGATATAGGGCAATCCCATACCTTTGGGGTTGAGCGGTTTGTATTTGTCTTTCTTTATGATGTGTTCCAATTCTCTCCCTGTCAGGTTCTCGGGAGGCACCGAGCCTTTGCCCTTGTACCATACCGAGTCGTCGGGGAAGGGACGCAGTTTGAGCAATACCCAAGTGTTTCTGCCATCTTTCGATACGAGTCGGTTGGCGATATACGGTTTGAGGAATGCCTTGCGGCGTATCTCTGCAAGTCCTGCCTCGTCGGAAGGTATCTCTTCGGGCACAATCTGTTCGATAGACATACCCTCTTCGTTGCCTATCATAAATTCGATGTCGGTAATAGATGTCATCTTGTCGGCATACGACATACTGTCGAGCATCTCGTTCGACAGCTCGCGTATGAGTTCCAGATTTTCCTTGGTAAAAGTGTTGTCGCAATCGGTCATTACGGCAGCATAGTTGTCGTTGCCGAAGACAGCTTTGAACTCTTCTGTCTTGAGCAGTACGGGGTCGTCTTCGAGGAAGTAACTCTCCCACGAGTCGTTGATTTTCATAAACCGAAGCCCATAGAACCCTGCTGCCAACAGAGCAACGAATCCGATTATTACCACCCATCGTCTTTTTACAATCCATTCGCCCCGCAGAGCAAACCATCCGTTGATCTTTTCGATATTCATCTGTATTGTCTATTAATTAATAATTCAATTATATTTATGTTTGGTATTGGGCATCGGAGCTTAGGTGTTGGGGGGGAAACACAATTTTACCCTAACCATTTGTTCTTGCTCGGCAATTACGTCTCTACAACACTCCCAAGACCGAATACCTAACACCCAATCCTCACAAAAAGAACACTGTTCTCTTTCATTCAAAAAAAATATCCCTATCATATCTTCATCAACTCTTTCCATCCGGCAGTACCGAAAGCGATGTATTCTGTAATAAACTGTTTGATATCGGCATCGGTCAATTCGTCGTGCGTTACGATTTCGCCCATCACCGTCAGCCAAAGTGAGCACATCGAATGCAAGAAAAAATCAGAGAAGTCGGCTTTGATATGAGGGTACCGTTCTTTCATCAACTTCATATACCGCAGGCTCTCCTGCGTGTACCGATCGACAAACGTATCTCTGAAATTTTCGAGCGACGAACCCGCAGAATTGAAAAGCAATATTTTAAGCTCCGTCCTGTAATTCGTCGGGATAACCATAAAATCATCGATCAACTTTTTCTGGTGCGAGTCCATTGAGAAAAATTCCTTACTCATGTAATCATCGCTGTTGTGTTCGGCAAACAACTGCTCGAAAGCATTGAGCAATGGGGTGAGCACGGCACGGAAAATATCGTCCTTATCTCTGAAATAGTTGTAAATATTGCTAAGCGTTACCCCCGACAATCGCGAGATAGTACGCATAGAAGTATCTTTGAATCCCTTTTGCAGAAACTCTCCCCGTGCCGCTTGCAGAATACGACGGTGTATGTCGTCTTTATACGATGTTCGTACCATATTTTTATAACTTTTTCGAAGCGCAAATATATAAAAAAGAAACTGAACAGCGTTCTCTGAATAATTCGGAATTCATATATTGAAGCAACCTGCCCCGATTATCGCAAAAAAACACACACCACAATCGGCTGTAAACCAACCCCTACAATTAACTCATTGTAATCTAAGCCATGATTTATATCTTCTTTGCCACTTACCGTAAACCGGCTCTAAAAACGGTTCTGTATATCCACCTTTTTATTCTGTCCTATCTCCTCGAATATATTAATGACAATCATCGTTTTACTGTTTGGCATATTCTTTTTTCAATGCTTCGACGGTCTTTTTCAACCGCTCCGTCGTGGCGTAGTCGGCAAGATTTGCATTTTTGCAGGGAACTTCGTTGAGCTTTTTGCCAACAAACGACCGTTTCAATCTCTCCGACGCCTCTCTATCCTCATCGTCCATATCTTCTCTGCTCTTATTTAGGAATGAGGGGCAAAAGGAAATAACTCCGTCTTCTAAAAAGAATTCCATTTCTTCATAATTATTCGTCAAAGAAGAATGTGTAAAATATTGGATATAAAACAAATTGCCCTTTTCGTCGTAGTATACTGTCTTTTTCTCTGATTCTTCTACGGAATTTTTTATTACCATATACCTATCTATCATGCATTTCTGAACTCGGCGGTTGGCATCGCAGGTAAAGACTATCTTACATTTCCCGTCCTCCTCCTGATTGTTTCGGGTCTCCATGTGAGACAGCGTTATGGTATCGTTCTTCAGTTCGCCTGTCTTTTCTTTTTCGTCTATTACATAAGCAAAACAGTACTCTTTACTATTAAACTCCGATATATCTCCATAGTACGGATATTTGTAAATGTCGAGCACTTTGAGCAATGTCCGTGCATCAGAAAAACTACTGAGGATATACCATTCGTCTTCTATATGATGCTTTAAGGGTTTGCCTACTTTTTGCAGTCCTAATTTTTCAACTCCCACTGTATCTTGGCCTTGGTCTTCATCTTCGTCTTCGCAACAGCCACAATAATAATTATCGTCATACTCAGCTACGATGCCTTTACGAAGAGCACAATAAGCATCGAAGTCTTCGCAATTGTTTCCTACGTTATAGTCGAAATATATCAGCTGCCCTTTTTCGCCGTAATACGCACGATAAATCATATAGTCGGAAGCACCATCGCTCTCCTGTTTGTAGGTTCTGTATTTGCGTAGGCGGTTCTTATGGTCGAAAAATAGGCGTTTGCCGATATAAAAGTGCTTACGTCCGTTTCCATAATCATCCGGTTCGTCGATAAAAATAGAATCGCACCGCAGGGGCATCGCATCTATTGCACTGACACCCCTGTATATCTCCTTGTTACGTGCCCTGCAAGGCTCCACCGTATCGGTCTCTATGAACTTTCTTGCTGCCTCATCCTGTGCATACAGTACGTTTGCCGTCACCATCGTCAATATCAAGACTATACTTTTCGCCAACAATCTTTTATAAGCTCTCGCTTTCGTCTGTATCTGTTTTTTTTTCATAATCAATAATCGTTTAGCGGACAGCAATATTTGAAAAATATCTGCAACAAAGATGTCTTTCTTTCCGGTAATGTGGATTTCATCTCATTTGCATCCATTTTATAAATAGCAACAACATAAACAGATTCAGTGTTTCTTGTCATGATTATTATATAATTCTTCTTTAATGCAAAATAAACTTCATCCCGTTTACCCAATTTGTTATAAAAAAAACAAGGGTAGTATCCTATCCAATCTATATGTTGTTTGTCATAATCATAAATAAAACCATTTTCTTTATGGTTCAAGATTAGTTAAGTTTGTTTTTTCTCAAATTTTTGAGCAAAGTTAGGT
>ERZ773077.748-NODE-748-length-23882-cov-4.277626_pt1 | contig 23882 bp, 22 predicted proteins | sample MGYA00580612_ERZ773077 | MGnify/ENA primary metagenome ERZ773077 (study PRJEB29015, sample SAMEA2737971) | human oral metagenome | biome: human oral; feature: human-associated habitat; material: dental | place: China | collected 2021 ...
GTAGTGATAAATTAGATACTGTTAGCATTATTTCTGTAAATTTGTCGCAAAAATACAAAAAAAATAGCAGTAAAAATGAGTTATTTGATAAATCCCCCAAACTATAAGTCTATTTTGAATTTACAACAGACAGAATTGGGGATACAAAAGATAAAAGATTTTTTTCAAGCCAATTTGTCGGCAGAGCTTAGGCTGCGTAGGGTGACGGCGCCGCTTTTTGTTTTGAGAGGGATGGGACTAAATGATGATTTGAGCGGAAAGGAGAGAGCTGTAAATTTCCCTATAAAAGATATGGATGAAGCTCGTGCAGAGGTTGTACATTCATTAGCAAAGTGGAAAAGAGTGATGCTTGCAGATTATAATGTAGAGGAGGGATATGGTATATATACGGATATGAACGCCATCCGTGCAGATGAGGAGCTTGGGAATATGCACTCTCTATATGTAGACCAGTGGGACTGGGAAATGGCTATTTCTGAAAAAGACAGAACGGCAGCATTCCTAAAATCCGTGGTTAAAAGAATTTATGCTTCATTTTTAAGAACTGAATATTTAGTGAATGAGGCTTTCCCAGAGCTGAAACCTATGCTTCCGAGAGAAATACATTTTATACATTCGGAAGAACTTTTGCAAAAATATCCTGACCTGTCTCCAAAAGAAAGAGAAAGAGAAATCGCAAAAGAATATAAAGCTGTATTTATAATAGGTATAGGCGGCAAACTAAGCAATGGAGAAAAGCACGACTATAGAGCGCCAGACTATGATGACTGGGTGACGGCTAATGAAGATGGATTTTTAGGACTGAATGGAGATATTCTCCTTTGGAATCCTGTGCTCAATGTGCCATTTGAAATTTCATCAATGGGAATTCGTGTGGATAAAAATTCATTAGAAAAACAACTTCAAATAGAAGATAAAGAAGACAGGAAAGAACTTTATTTTCATAAAAGATTGCTGAACAATGAATTACCTCTCACGATAGGAGGCGGTATAGGGCAGTCTCGTTTGTGTATGTTTTTGCTGCAAAAAGCGCATATCGGTGAAATTCAGGCAAGTATATGGCCAGAAGAAATGAGAGAAAAATGCAAAGTGCATAATATTCCTCTAATCTAAAAAAACTCTAAAATTATGAGTAAAACTAAAAATATAAATATTCTTAATAAAAGAGCCAGATTTGAATATGAAATCTTAGAAGAATACGAAGCAGGGATAGTGCTTACAGGAACTGAAATAAAGTCCATCCGTCTTTCTAAAGCTTCTATAACGGAAAGTTTTTGTGAATTTATAAACAATGAACTTTTTGTAATCAATATGAGTATAGAAGAATATAAATTTGGGACTTTCTATAATCATAAAGTAAAAAGAGAACGAAAACTTTTACTGCATTCCCAAGAGCTTGAAAAATTGGGTAAAAAGGTGAAAGATGTAGGAAATACCATCGTTCCGCTAAAACTCTATATCAATGAAAAAGGCAAGGCGAAACTGAGGATTGCACTGGCGCGAGGAAAGAAATTATTTGATAAAAGAGAGACAATAAAAGAAAGAGAGAACAAGAGAAATTTAGATAGAATCAAGAAGAATTTTTAATTTTTTTTGGCAATATTGTTTTTTTTTGTTATTTTTGTCTCCAATATCCAAAATTTAATTATAAAATTTTAAATTATATTAATCATTCTATGAAAAATCTAAAATTAGGAATCACAGCTTTAGCTCTTACAGTAGCTACTTCTGTGTCTGCTCAAACAACTGAAAATAAGTGGTTGATAGGAGTAGGGGCTCATGGAGTAAACCATGCTGCGATTAATGGAGAGTTTGGAGAATCAGTGAAAAATCTTCGTGCGGCATTTACTCTTAACAATTACACAATTACTCCACCATTGTCTAAATTGACAGTTGCGAGAAACTTGAACAAGTATTTCGTTGTAGACTGGCAAACATCTGTGGGTAATGTAGACAACAAAAGAATTCGTCCAAACTTAAGCGGAGTAGAAGGACAAATTATGGATAAAGAATTTTTCTTGATGACTGGTCTTGGTCTTCAATTTAAATTCAATGGTCTTTGGAATGAAACTTCTTGGTTCGATCCGTATTTGAGAGTTGGTGCTAACTACCTAAGACACGACTACAGCAACTCTGAAAGAGCATACAACAAAGAAGGAGGATTCATGAAAGCTGACCACTTCGCAGCAAACGGAGGTCTTGGTATCAACTTCTGGATTACTAAAAACTTCGGTATTGGTGTTCAACAAGACTATGTAGTAACTCCATTCGAGAAAACTACAATCTCTGACTTCTGGCAATCTTCAGCTACATTGAACTTTAGATTCGGAAATACAGATAGAGATAAAGATGGTATCAAAGATAAAGATGATGCTTGTCCAGATGTATTCGGTCTTGCTCAGTTCAACGGATGTCCTGATACAGACGGTGATGGAGTTCAAGATTCAGAAGATAACTGTCCAGAAGTTGCTGGTCCAGTTGAAAACCAAGGATGTCCTTGGCCAGATACAGATGGTGACGGAGTTCTTGACAAAGATGATGAGTGTCCAGAAGTAGCTGGTCCAGCTGAAAACAAAGGATGCCCATGGAAAGATACAGATAATGATGGAGTTCTTGACAAAGATGATGCTTGTCCAGAAGTTCCAGGATTACCAGAATACAACGGATGTCCTAAGCCAGCTGATGTATTTGCTCTTGAAGCAACAGGTGCATTGAAAGGTATTACATTTGACTTCGGTAAGGCTGTAATCAGCAAGTCTTCTTACTCTAAATTAGACCAAGCTGCTGAAGTAATCAAGTCTTCTAATGGAGGTACATTCTTGATTACAGGTCATACTGATAAAAAAGGTAATGATGCTTACAACTTGAAACTTTCTAGAGAAAGAGCTGCAGCAGTAGTTAGAGCTCTTGAAGAAAGAGGTGTAGCTGATTCACAGTTGAAATCTACAGGTGTAGGATCAAGAGATGCAGTAGTTCCTGCAACAGCATCAAATGAAGAAAGAGAAGCTGATAGAAAAGTAGTAGTAGAAGCTATTAACGGTGAAGCATGGGAAGCATTGAAAAAATCAGATCTTCCTGTAGTTAGCAAAAAGCTTGTTAAGAAACCAGCTAAAAAAGGAACTGGTAAAAAACCAGTAGGTAAAAAGAAATAATAAAATTTCTTAATAAAAAATACTCCTAGATTTTCTAGGGGTATTTTTTTATTCATTTTGGAAATTAATTGTTATTTTTGTGTTCTGAAAAAAATCAATATTTATGGGACGCGCATTTGAATATAGAAAAGCATCTAAATTGGCTCGTTGGGATAAAATGGCCAAACATTCTCTAAAATAGGAAAAGACATAGCCTTGGCAGTAAAAGCTGGAGGGCCAGATCCAGATTCTAACCCAGCTCTGCGCCGTTGCATACAAAATGCGAAGGGAGCTAACATGCCGAAAGACAATGTAGAAAGAGCAATAAAAAAAGCGAGTGGAGCAGATGCAGAAAACTATGAGGAAGTAACATATGAAGGATATGGACAGGGAGGAGTTGCGTTTTTTGTGGAGTGTACCACGAATAATACGACCCGAACAGTGGCGAATGTAAGAGCTATCTTTAATAAATTTGAAGGGAATTTAGGGAAGAATGGAGAATTGGCTTTTATTTTTGACAGAAAAGGAATTTTCACAATAGAAAAAACTAAAATCACCATAGATTGGGATGAGTTTGAAATGGAAATGATAGATGGAGGAGCAGAGGAAATAGACCAAGATGAGGAAGAAGTAATGATTACTACTGCTTTTGAGGATTTTGGGGCATTGTCTCATAAGTTGGATGAAATGGGAATAGAAGCAAAAAGTGCTGAATTACAGAGAATTCCAAACATGACAAAAGAAGTAAATGAAGAGCAGTTCAAAGCAAATATGAAAATGCTGGAGCGCTTTGAGGAAGATGATGATGTGCAGAATGTCTACCATAATATGGAGATGACAGATGATTTACTAAGTAAAATCTAATATTACAATAGGAAAGGGATTCAGAATAAAATTTTGAATCCTTTTTTGTGTTTTGTATAAGATGTTTAATTTATTACCTTTGCTCTATGTTAGAAAAAAAGGAACATATTTACGAAAATGCCGTATTGGTAGGTCTGATAACAAAAGACCAAGATGAGGAAAAACTCACCGAATATATGGATGAGCTGGAGTTTTTGGCTTATACAGCTGGGGCTACGGTGAAAAAAAGATTTACACAAAAACTTGCACAGCCTGATTCTAGAACTTTCGTAGGGAAGGGAAAAGCAGAGGAAATTAAATTTTTTTTGGAAGAAAATGAAATAGGAACAGTTATTTTTGATGATGAACTTTCTCCTTCGCAGTTGAAAAACTTGGAGAGAGAATTAGAAGTTAAAATTCTTGACCGAACCAATCTTATTCTTGATATTTTTGCTCAAAGGGCGCAGACTTCTTATGCGAGAACTCAGGTGGAACTCGCTCAGTATGAGTATCTTTTGCCAAGACTTACAAGGATGTGGACCCACCTAGAGAGACAGCGAGGAGGAATCGGGATGAGAGGACCTGGGGAGACTGAGATAGAAACGGATAGGCGTATTATCCGTGATAGGATTTCACTTTTAAAGGAGAAATTAAAAACCATCGATAAACAGATGGCTACCCAGAGAAACAATCGCGGAAAGATGGTAAGAGTAGCCTTGGTGGGTTATACCAATGTGGGAAAATCTACGCTGATGAATGCCCTTTCTAAATCCGATGTTTTTGCGGAAAATAAGCTTTTTGCTACTTTGGATACTACGGTGAGAAAAGTAGTTATCGGGAATTTACCTTTCCTTCTTACGGATACGGTTGGTTTTATCCGAAAACTGCCTACTCAGCTGGTGGAGTCTTTTAAATCTACTCTTGATGAGGTTCGTGAAGCGGATTTGCTGCTGCATGTGGTGGATGTTTCTCACGAAAGTTTTGAAGATCATATCAGTTCTGTGAATCAGATTTTACAGGAAATCAATGCTCATCAGAAACCGATGGTAATGATTTTCAATAAAATAGATGATTTTTCTTATGAAAAAAAGGATGAAGACGACCTGACACCATCTACGAAGAAAAATATTTCTCTCGATGAGTGGAAGCGCACATGGATGGCGAAGTCTAAACACCCAACGGTTTTCATATCTGCGATTACTAAAGAGAATTTTCCAGAGATGAAAAAACTGATTTATGATGAGGTGCACAAGATTCATATTTCTCGTTTCCCTTATAATGATTTTCTTTTTGAATATTTTGATGATGAGGACTAGAAATAAACCTCATATTTTTGAAATAAAAATAAAACCTTGCCTATTAAAGGCAAGGTTTTTTCTATTTGAATAGAGATATTATTCAGTTAAACATATCTCTCACTCTGTCAAAGAAACTTTTCTCTTTTCCAGTAGGCTCGGCTTTCATTTCTCCAGAATTGAGCTGGCTTTCAAAGAATTTGCGCTGTTCCTCGGTTAGTTTTTGAGGTGTCCATACATTTACATGCACAAACATATCTCCCTTGTGGTAGCTGTCTAGGCTTGGAAGTCCTTTTCCAGCAAGACGGAGGATTTTTCCAGACTGAGTTCCTGCATCTATCTTTATTTTTACTTTTCCGGTTACTGTTGGGATTTCTTTAGAGCAACCCAAAGCAGCTTCGGCAAATGAAATATAAAGTTCTTGATGAAGGTTGTCTCCTTCTCGTTTGATGTTTGCGTCTTCTTCCTCTTCTATAACCACCAAAAGGTCTCCTGCCGCTCCACCAAGAGGTGCATCGTTACCTTTTCCTCGGACATTGAGTTGCATACCTTCTCTTGCGCCAGCAGGAATGTTGATGCTTACTTCTTCCTCCTCACGGATTAGTCCGTGCGCATCTGCTCCAGTAGGGATTTTATCAGCGATTTTTCCTAATCCCTGGCAAGCGGAACAAGTGGTCTGGGACTGCATCTGTCCAAAAACAGTGTTCACTATCTTCATTTGGGCACCGCTACCGTTACAAGTAGGGCAGGTCTTGGAGGTTACTCCCTCGGCCAATTTCATTCTTTTTACCTTAATGGTTTTCTGTGTTCCATTAAGCATTTCCTCCAAGTTTAGTTTTATTCGGATACGGAGATTAGAACCTCTTACCTGCTGATGGCCTCTTCCTCCTCCGAAGCCTCCAAAACCACCAAATCCTCCTCCAAAAATATCACCAAACTGAGCAAAAATATCTTCCATATTCATGCCTCCTCCGCCATAGCCGCCACCTGCAGCTCCTCCTACACCTGCGTGCCCGAACTGGTCGTATCTTGCCTTTTTGTCGGCATCACTCAGCACTTCATAGGCCTCAGCGGCTTCCTTGAATTTCTCTTCAGCTTCCTTGTCGCCAGGGTTTTTATCTGGGTGGTATTTTATGGCTAATTTTCGGTAGGCTTTTTTGATTTCATCAGCGCTGGCTGATTTGGAAACTCCTAATACCTCGTAATAATCTCTTTTAGACATAAATTTAATTATCTAATTTATTGATTTTTAGTTGTTTTTGAATTAACTTCCTGTAACTACTTTCGCGAAACGAATAACTCTGTCATACAGCTGATATCCAGTCTCTATCACATCCACTATCTTGCCTTTCAGCTCTTCTGATGGCGCAGGAATCTGTGTGATAGCTTCATGGAAATCTACATTAAAATCATCTCCAGCCTTTACTTCTATTACCTTTAAACCTTTCTCTATCAGAGAGTTTTTAAATTTATTGTAAATAAGTTCTACTCCCTTCAGCTGTTCCTTGGTTTCTTCAGATTTTGCTAATTCTTTTAGAGCTCTTTCGAAATCATCTAAAATAGCCAGCATAGAAATCATAATGTTTTGATTGGCATATTGTGCAAACTCTGTTTTCTCTTTTAGAGTTCTTTTTTTGTAGTTTTCAAACTCAGCAAAAAGTCTGATGTAGAGGTCTTTTTGGTGTGCCAATTGTTCCTCTAATGACATTTCTTCTGTCAAATTTTCAGTTTTTTCTGCGTTTTGATTTTCAGTATTTTGCATATCCTCAGGGTTAGAGGCGTTCTTTCTCTCTTGTGTATCTTTATTTTCTTCCATTTTCTTAAATTTTTCTTCTAATAATTGTCAAAAATATTGCCAGTAATGATATTAGGACAATTTGACAGCATGATGAAAATTCTACATCAGCATTTTTTGTGCTTTTTTCACTCCTTCGATTAGGGAGTCTATTTCCTCAAAAGTATTATAAACGGCGAAACTAGCACGGATAGTACCAGAAATTCCGAAAAAATTCATAATCGGCTGTGTGCAGTGGTGTCCTGTGCGCACGGCAATTCCCAGTTTATCCAAAATCATTCCTACATCAGAAGCGATGAAATTTCCATTTAGATTAAAGGAAACTACGCCCGTTCGCGGAGCTTTTTCACCATAGATTTTTAGACCGTCTATTTCTTTTAATTCTTTTTGAGCATAATCTAAAAGAGCCGTTTCATGCTCTTTGATAGAAGAATGTCCTATGTTTTCTATGAAATCCGTGGCTGTTCCCAGAGCGATATTTCCGCCAACATTGGGCGTTCCTGCTTCGAACCGAAAGGGCAGGTCGGCATAGGTGGTTTTCTCAAAGGTGCAGGTTTTTATCATTTCGCCGCCGCCGTGAAAAGGACTGAGTTTATCCAAAACATTTTCCTTTCCGTAGAGAATTCCTGTGCCCATAGGAGCATACATTTTGTGTCCAGAAAAGACAAAAAAATCACAATCCAATTCCTGAACATCTATTTTAAAATGAGGAACCGACTGGGCGCCGTCGATAACGATATAGGCAGGAGAGCTGGCTCTCGTTTTTGCAATGATTTCGTTTATCGGGTTGATGATTCCCAGAGCATTAGAAACCTGATTGACAGCGACTATTTTGGTTTTTTCGGATAGGTTTTTATCTAAAAAATCCAGTTGTAGAATTCCGTTTTCATCCATCGGTATAACCTTCAAAACAGCACCTGTTCTCTCGCAAAGCATCTGCCAAGGAACGATGTTTGAGTGGTGTTCCAGATGAGAAATAATGATTTCATCTCCTGCTTTTATCAGTGGAGTGATGGAGTAGGAGATTAGGTTGATACTCTCGGTGGTTCCACGAGTGAAAATGATTTCGTGGCTGTGTTTCGCGTTGATGAATTTTTGGATTTTCTGCCGAGAAAGTTCCATTTCTTCCGTTGCTAATTGGCTCAAAGTGTGAATTCCACGATGCACATTAGCATTGATAGTTTGATAATATTCCTCCCATTTTTTTATGACCATCAGAGGTTTTTGTGAACTGGCAGCATTATCCAGATATACCAAAGGTCTATCATTTATCTTTTGAGAAAGAATAGGAAATTGCTCCCGTATTTCTTGTATATTCAGCATTATTTTAACTTTGAAAATAAGCCCCAAAAGTACGATTTTAAAAATAAAAAATCCTTATCGAGATTGATAAGGATTTAGATTAAAAATATATTTTTTATTTTTCATGACAAGGCACCACCAAAACAGGAATAGGAGATAACTTGGTAAGCTCTTTTGTCAAACTTCCAATGAATACATCATACATTCCACTTCTTCCATGAGAGCCCATCACTATATAACCTGCATTTTTCTGCTCTGCATATGCTAGAATAATATCTTTTGGGATTCCTTGTTTCAGAAGATGCTCGCAGTCTACGCCTTGAGCTACAACCTGCTGTTCTAATCGATTGAGTTCCAATAATTCCTCACGAATTTCGCTTTGTTCTATTTCTGGGAAATACTGCATGCCAATATCACCCACAGCCAATCCTAAATCCATAGGAGCAACATGAATAAGGCAAAGTCTTCCGTTCACTTCTTTTGCAAATTTTATTGCAGCACCTAAAAGTACATCTGTGGTCTTACCAAAATCCACAGGTAAAATAATATTTGTCATAATCATAAGTTTTAGTTCTTAAAGATAAGAAAAATTTCTTTATAAAACTATTTTTCACTTATTTTAACTAAAATTTGCTTCTTAACTGGATAGCTGTTAGGATTTTTTTTGTGTAAAGCGGAAAATCAGCATTTTGAATCCAGCCGAAATAGCCGATATCTTTCTGGAAAACTTCTTTCACAGGCTGTCCTTTGTATTTTCCGAAGGTGAAAATTTCCTCCTTATTTTCGTTAAAGGCGATGAATCCAGCCAAATCCGCGAATTTATTATGGAATGAAAATTCACTCAGTCCATTTATATCTTTTGGAAGTTCTTCATATTTGCCTACCTGTGCGTCTATCACTTCAAAGGTAGCCAAGGTGTCTGCTTCAGCAGAGTGGGCTCCTTCCAAATCTTTTCCGCAGTAGAATTTGTATGCGGCGGTAAGGTTTCTAGGCTCCATTTTGTGGAAAATAACCTGAGCATCAATGAGTTTGAATTTAGATAAATCAAAATCTATCCCTGCTCTCAGAAGTTCCTCTGCTAGTAAAGGAACATCAAATCTATTAGAATTAAATCCTCCCAAATCCGTTCCAGAAAGCATTTCCATGATTTTAGGAGCTGCTTCTTTAAAGGTAGGCGCATTTTCTACATCTTTGTCATAAATCCCATGCACCACTGATGCTTCCACTGGAATGGGCATTTCTGGGTTGATGAGCCAAGTTTTGCTTTCTCTGGATGCATCTGGATTGACTTTCAGGACGCAGATTTCTACAATCCTGTCTTTGCCGATATTGGTTCCTGTGGTTTCTAAATCAAAGACACACAGTGGTTTGTGTAATTTTAAATTCACAATATTTAAGGTTTGAAAATTAAATTTATTTCAGCTGATTTTGGAAAACAATGGAAACCAGCATGTAATAGATGATGGATAGTGGAATGCCTGTCCATCCGAAAAATATTAAAATAGGAATAATACCGATGATCAGGGCTAATTTAGGGTAATTGTCTTCAAGTTTTTTGGACTTGAATTTCATGGCAATCATTTTAATTGGACTTACCGAAAGCCAAGAACTCAGAGCGGTAAGCACCAAAAGAAGTCCCTCGTTTTCCATTAAAAATGAAAAACTTTGATTTTCTTTAAAAGCAAAATAAAGCCCAAAAATCAGGAAAGTATTACTCGGTGTATTCAGCCCTTTGAAATAGTAGGTCTGCTCATCATCAATGTTAAAAATTGCCAGTCTCATACAAGACAAAAGCGTGATGAAAAGCCCTAAATACTGCACTTTGAAGGGTAAATCAATCCCGAAAAGCTGATTTCCAAAAGGCTCCAGCATGACGAACATCGTAAGCCCTGGCAGCACGCCAAAAGTCACCATATCGGCAAGGGAATCCAACTGTACGCCAAGTTCAGAATTTGACTTTAAAGCACGAGCCACAAAGCCGTCAAAAAAATCTAAAACGGCTGATATTAGGATACATATCGCAGTGGTCTGGTAATCACCATTTAATAAATGAACAGCTCCCACACATCCAGAAAATAAGTTTCCGAGAGTGAAGAAATTCGCTAAATTGTTTCTTAAAAAATTCATAGAGCAAATATAAAATTTTATTGGATAAAAGCCGAATTTTTGGATTTCATTTTCATTATCCTCGGCTAAAAAACTTACCTTTGTGCTATTAAGTTAGAAAAAGTATGAAAGAACTCCGTTTGCGGGAAGTAAAAGTCTTGATATATCGTATATTCCTTGTTTTTGTTTTTTATCAGGCAGCGAGGTTTTTGTTTTGGTTTTTTAATCGGGATTTGCTGGAAATAGACAGCATTTCTCAGTATTTTAAGCTGGCTTACTACGGCACTGCATTTGATACCACGGCGATACTTTATGTCAATATCGTTTTTATTTTTTTTAGTCTTATTCCTTTGACTATCAATACGAAAGGAGGATATCAGAAGTTTTTGTTTTGGCTTTATTTTATTCTGAATGGAATCGCGTATGCGATGAATTTCGGAGATATTGTCTATTATAGATTTAGCCAGTCGAGGCTGACCTCTGCGGTGATAAATGTCGTTGAAAATGAGCAGAATATAGGCAAGGTTTTTTGGGCTTCTTTGGGTCAGAATTTTTGGGTTTTTCTTTGTTTCATTGTGCTGCTGGGTCTTTGGGTTTTTCTTTATAAAAGACTGAAAGTCAAAGAAATAAATATTGAAAAGAAAATTTGGTATTTTGCTGGTTCTGTGGTAAGTCTTTGTCTGGCAGCGGTGCTTATAGTCGGCGGAATTCGTGGAGATTTTAAACACAGCACCCGCCCTATCAATTTGGTGGATGCTAACCGCCATACGGACAAGCCAGCTCATGCAAACATCGTTCTAAATAGTACTTTTTCGTTTTTTAGAACCATCAATACGAATGGCTTTAAGGAAGTGTATTTTGTGGATGAAAAATACATCACAGAGAATGTAAAACCTTATAAAACCTACCAAAGGGAAGTTCCACAGCCAAGACCTAACATCGTGATTCTCATAGTGGAAAGCCTCGGAAGGGAATACATAGGAGCGTTTAATGAAGAAAAAAATATAAAAGATTATGTTTCTTATACACCGTTTTTGGATAGTTTGTCAAAGGAAAGTTTGATTTTTCCAAATACATTTGCTAACGGAAGGCAGTCTATCCATGGAATGAGCAGTGTTTTAGCGGGAATTCCGAGTTTAAAGGATGCTTTTACGAGTTCGCCTTATTCTAATCAAAAGATACAATCCATCGTTTCTGTGGCGAATGAATTGGGCTACGAAACTTCTTTTTATCACGGTGCGCCGAATGGTTCTATGGGTTTTCAGGGATTTGCGAACATCCTCGGTTTCAAGGATTATTTTGGAAAAACTGAATATAATAATGATGAGGATTTTGATGGGATTTGGGCGATTTGGGATGAGCCTTTTCTGCAATATTTTGCTAAAAATGTAGGAAAGTCTAATAAACCATTTATGGCAACGGTTTTTACGGCGTCTTCGCATCATCCATTTAAAATTCCTGCACAATACGAAGGGAAATTTAAAAAAGGTTTTGTGGAAATGCACGAACCGATACAATATACAGATTATGCCCTGAAAAAGTATTTTGAAACGGCACGAAAACAGCCTTGGTATGAGAATACTATTTTTGTCATCACGGGAGACCATACGAACAAAATCTACTATCCTGAATACGCCAAAGCGATGAATGGATACGCAGTTCCCATTATCTTCTATTCTCCAAATCCGAAGTATAATTTGAAAGGAAAAAACATGACTTACGCCCAGCAGATAGATATTTATCCTACACTTGCGGATATCATTGGCTATAATAAGCCTTTGCGAAGCTGGGGAAGAAGTCTTGTTTCGGATAAAAATGAAGAATACATCGTCGTCAATTCTGATGCGATACAGGAACAGTTCATGATAGGAAATTATATCTATCGTTTTGATGGTAAGGATATTACGGGAGTTTATGAAATTACAGACCTTGAACTTAAAAATAATCTTCTTGGTAAAATAAACAATGTCGAGGTTGAACGAGGAAAACTCCTCAGTAAGGCTTGGTATCAGGACTATATGCACAGAGTTATTAGAAAAAAACTGAATTAAATTTAAAAGTTTTTAAACAATTGTTTAAATTTTAAATTTCTCGTAAAATATCATTGATAAAAGGCTTAATTGAAATTTGTTTTTGCTGTTTAATTTTTATTTCTATATTTGCGCCGTAAATATTTTATAGATTTAATCATGAAAAATTCAATTTTAGCCTTTGCATTATTGTGCAGTTCCATGGCTTTTGCCCAGATAGAGGGGAAATGGAGAACGATAGATGACGAAACCAAAAAACCAAAATCCATTGTAGAAATTTTTAAAAAATCTGATGGTAAATACTATGCGAAAGTAGTAGAACTACTGATAAAACCAGCTGACCCTAACTGTTCTTCTTGTAAAGATGACAGAAAAGGGAAACCTATTTTGGGAATGGAGGTTATCCGTGGGCTGTCTAAAGATGGCGATGAATACAGCGGAGGAACGATAACAGATCCTAAAAACGGAAAATCATACAAATGTACGATTAAAAAAGAAGGAAACAACCTTATGGTTCGTGCTTATATAGGATTTTCCGCATTTGGTAGAAGCCAGACATGGCAAAAAGTAAACTAAATATGAATTAATGAAAAATCCTTTCTTGATTATAGAAAGGATTTTTTTTGTTAAGTATATAAAAAAGGATGTATTTTCATATAAATAAACCAAATTGTTCAAATAAAAGAAAAAAAATCAACAAAAAATTTGTGGATTAAAAAAGTTTTTATATCTTCGCAAAATATTTAGACAAAAAAAGAATAATGTTTAACAAATACAATCATACAAGAACATCTAAACATACCATTACCATGTGTATGGATATGATGATGTGGGTTTTCGAGAAGCCGCAGTTTTTGTGATTGTAAAATGCGAATAGAAAGATTTTATATAAGTTATACAAATTTATCACAAAGGCTTCGGACAAAAACCGAAGCCTTTTTATTTTTAAACCAAACTTTAATTAAATTAAAAAATGTTAATAAATCTGAATCATAAAAACCAAAATCTAACTTCTCAAATGATGGGAATGATGATGTGGCTTTGTAAAAAACCGCAGTTTTTGTGATGGATTAAAGTATTAAGTTTTCTTCATAATCATCATGAGAGCTTCGGTAAATATGCCGGAGCTCTTTTTTTATGTTTAAACCAAATTTTAAGTAAAAAATTAACAATACTATATATAATGAAAAGAAAAGTAGTCAGATTAAGCACTTTGTTTGCGTTGTTCTCCTTCGTGGGGACATTCAGTGCTCAGGAAAAGAAGAAGGATTCTATCAAGGAAAATTCCATCGGCGAAGTCGTGATAGTAGCCTTTGGAAAACAGAAAAAAGAAGAAATCACAGGTTCTATCCAAGAACTAAAACCCAAGGATATCTCTGCATTACAGAACGGAAATGTCTTGCAGGGACTTGCAGGGCGTGTAGCGGGGGTTCAGATTGTGGGAAATGGACAGCCAGGGAGCAGCCCGAGCATAAGAATGAGAGGGATAGGCTCTATCAATGCATCTAGTGAGCCGCTGATAGTCTTGGATGGGATACCTTACCCTGGGTCGCTCAATTCTATTCCTTCTTCGGATATAGAGAGTTTGTCCTTCTTGGAAGATGCTTCGTCAAATGCTTTGTATGGCTCACGAGGGGCAAACGGAGTAATCATCATCACTACTAAAAAAGGAACGAGAAAGGGGATTCATGTAGATTTTGATATTAAAACAGGGATTAACTTCCGTGCGACTCCAGAATATGACATTATCACCAGCCCTGCCGAGTATTATTTGGCCTATTTCAATAGAGTTCGTGTAGGTGAAAAAGCAAGTGGAAAGACTGATGCCCAAGCCTATACAGAGGCGATAAACAAAATGAACTCCTCGCTAGGATACAACGCCTACAATCTTCCGTTTAACCAGCTTATCAATCCAGATGGAAGTTTTAACCAAAATGCTAAACTGCTTTATCAGGACAATTGGCAAAAACTACTATTCCGACCTAATCTCCGTCAAGAAGCAAACCTAAGCTTCACTGCAAATACAGATAAATTAAAGGCTTATACTTCGCTTGGCTACCTTAATGACCGCAGTTACCTCATCGGTTCTGGATTCAAAAGATTGAGTTTAAGGTCTAATTTGGAATATGCTCTTAATGAAAAATTGAAATTTGGAGTTAATCTAAATTACAGCAACAGCGAACAAAATCTGGGCGATGGAGGAAGTTTTGCTAACTCGTTCCAGTTTTCTAGAAATATCGCGCCTTTTTACCCAGTGTATCTGAGGGATAATGATTATAACAGGGTTTATGATATCAAAGGAAGGGCTGTGTATGACTATGGTGATGGAAAAGGGCCAAATGGGGCGAGAAGGTCTTATGCTGTTTTCGAAAACCCTGTGGGAAACCGCCAGTATGATTTGAATAAAGTGACCAATAACACGGTGAATACCAATCTTTTCGTGCAGTATAAATTCTTGAAAGATTTTGATTTTACTTATAATTTTGGTGGTGTGATTATCAATTCCCAAGAGCTTGTTTATGGAAATCCTTTGGGAGGGACTACGGCTACTGTGGGCGGGCGACTTGCAAAATCCAATACTCTGAAATACGCCTTCAACCACCAGCAGTTATTATCTTATAATAAACAACTTGGGTCGCACAATATCAGCGTTCTTTTGGGGCATGAGCTGAACCAAGAGAAAAGCGATTATTTCGGGGCGAGAAAAGAAAAATTGTTCTTAGAAGGACTAACCGTTTTTGATAATGTTCTAAAAATGAACGAAATCACAGGAAACCAGTACGACTACGCTGTGGAAGGGTTTTTCTCCCGAGTTTTGTATAATTATAAAAACAAATATTTCTTCAATGCCAGCCTTAGGAGAGATGGTTCATCGGTATTTTCTAAAGAAAACAGATGGGGAACTTTCTATGGACTGGGAGCAGCATGGGACATTTCGAAAGAGGATTTCTTAAAGGATTCAGAGATTGTTAATGCCCTGAAAGTGAAGGCTTCCTACGGACAGCAGGGGAATGATATTTTCTACTTCCCAGGCACTACGGACAGAATCTACTATGCTTACAAAAATTTATATAAAGTAAGTAACTTCGGGGATGATACGCCTGTGGTTACTACGGAATATCTCGGAAATAATAAGCTGAGATGGGAAAATTCCCAAAACCTAAATGCTGGTTTTGAAACGGCTTTGTTCAATAGAAGATTGTCTATCAATGCTGAATATTTCGAGAGAAAAGTTTCCGATATGATTTATCGTGCGGCGCTTCCTTTCTCTAATGTGGGATATTATCCTAGGTTAGAAAATATAGGAAACATGAGAAACAGAGGGGTTCAGGTGAGCATCAGCGGAGATGTAGTTAAAACAACGGACTTCACTTGGAATCTATACGCTAACCTTACTCATTACAAAAATAAAATCACCAAACTCCCTGATGCACAGAGAGAAAATGGGATAACAGACGGACTTTTCCTTCTAAAAGAGGGCAGCGACCGATATGCTTACTATCTGAAAGAGTTCGCAGGGGTGAATCCTCTGAATGGAGATGCGCTTTGGTATAAAGATGGCGTGGATGCACATGGAAATGCAGTTAAACAAGTTACAAACAGCTACGCCGAAGCAACACTTTACCAAACAGGAAAATCTGCTATACCAAAGGTTTATGGTGGTTTTGGAACTCAGATAAGATTTAAAAACATCACTCTATCGGCTAATTTTGCGTATCAGCTGGGCGGCTGGGGCTATGACCAAAACTACAGATCGCTCCTGCATTCGGACAACTATGCGTCTAACTACCATAGAGATGTTCATAACACATGGACGCCAGAAAATCCTACAGCATCTCTGCCAAGAATAGATATTTCTAATTCTAACCAAAATGCCAATTCTACACTATTCTTAACGAAATCAGACTATTTAAGTCTTCAGGATTTAACGCTGAGTGTGGGCATACCGCAGAAGTTCCTTGAAAACTACGGAATCCGAGATGCCAATATTTATGTAACAGGGAACAACCTTTTCTTACTTTCAAAGAGAAGAGGCTACGACCCAAGGCTGTCTATTTCTGGAGTTTCGGAGACATATGGATATAATCTGTTGTCAAGTGTTTCATTAGGTCTTAATCTTAAATTTTAATCTTTAAAAAAGTTATGAAAATAAATAAAATATTAGCAGGAGCATTCGTTGCCCTATCACTTTTGAGCTGCAATAGAGAATTAGAAACAGAATCCGCGAAACTGGTTTCAGAGGAGCAGATTCCTGATGATGCGGCTTCTTTAAATAATTATCTTAAAGGGATTTATCTTAGTTTCAGAAATCATGGTTCGGGTGGAACTACCACTCACACGGATTTTGGGATAATGTCCATAAAAGCAGGGGTTGATTTGCTTTCCAATGACCTTATTCAGGCGAAACAGCAGCACCTTGGGAGATATTACAACTATGAAGCGAGACAAAGCGACAATTTTACCAACGAAATCGTTTGGAATACATTTTATTCTAAAATCTTTGATATCAATCGTCTGATAGAGAAGATAGAAGGCATAGGCGTAAATAATGAAAACCGACACATCTACGGTCAGCTTTTGGCGCTTCGTGCGTATAGTTATTTTAATTTGGTAAGGTTCTATGCGCTTACTTATGTTGGTCATCAGAATGAACTGGGAGTGCCACTGGTAACTACTGCTTCCAGTCCAGAAACACCGAGAGCAAGGGCTACTGTGGCTGAAGTCTATACCCAAATAACCAGCGATATAGAAAACGCCATCACAGCGCTGAATGGTTTCACTCAGCAAAACATCGCACAGATAGACCAAAGGGCAGCCAAAGCCATCGCGGCAGATATTTACCTTGAAACTGGAGATTATACCAGAGCAGCAGCCTATGCTAATGATGCCCGAACAGGCAAAACGCTGATGTCTCAGGCGGATTATACAGGAGCAGGGTTTTCTCTAAAAACCAATCCAGAGATTATCTGGGGATTTGATAATTCTTTACAAACCAAAAACATCGGTAACCACTATGCTTCGTTCTTCTCTATGTATGACAGCATGAACGAAGGCTATGCAGGAGCAGCAGGGATTTATAAAATCATTGATAAAAGATTATATGACCAAATCCCAAGCACCGATTACAGAAAACAAGTGTTCAATGGGGCTACAGCATCCGACTATACCTTTAACGGAAAGACTAAAAACCATCCACCATATGTGAGCAGAAAGTTCAAGGATTTGACTTTCTTTGAGGGGGATTATATCTACATCAGAGCGGCTTCGCTTTACTATATAGAAGCGGAGGCTTTGGCGAGACTTGGGCAGACAGTTCAGGCGAGACAGGTGCTCTATGATATTACTTCTGTGAGAGATACAGGATACACACTTTCCACGAACTCTGGACAGAGCCTCATAGATGAAATCATCCTGCAAAAGAGAATAGAACTCTGGGGCGAAGGCTACGCTTGGTTTGATATGAAACGCCTTGGGGTAGATTTGGTGAGAAATTATCCAGGGTCTAACCATACTTTTGGGAAGTTTAACATTAGTTATTCTACGGACTATAACCAATACCGTTTCCAGATTCCGCAGAGTGAGGTAAGCAACAATCCTAATATTGTTCAAAACCCAGTGAGATAAAACATGATGAATAACAACCCGCTGAAGGTAGAAATCCCTTTCGGCGGGTTTGTTTTTAAAGGGAACAAGCTTTATCTTTGCCACAGATTTTTAAATTTAGCATTATGAAAAACTTTTTATTCGCTGTGGCTGCTTTACTGAGTTTAGCCGCATGTAAAAGAGATGATGAGCCTGTTTCCCCGCTTCTTGGGACATGGAGATATACAGGAGGAAATTTTATCAGCGGGGCTGATGGTTCTTCTTTCAACCCTCATCCTGCAAACCCTTGTGATTCGCAATCTACCATAGAGTTCAAAAAAGGCTTCTATGCTGTTCGGCAGGACTTCAAAGTAGTCGGTGGAACTTGCACGCCAGAGGCGGTAGAAAACCTGAGATACACCTATAATGAAGCCACCAAAGTGCTAAAACTAATAGCCTCTGATGGTACTGAAGAAGAATATACCGTATCTCTATTAGACGGCAGCAATCTTCACTTGGTAACTCCTATTGGTGATGCCAACACAGATGGAATAAATGATAAAGATTTGGATACTTACACCAAAATAAGATAAACACAAACCCGCCCGAAACTATGTTTCGGGCGGGTTTCTTCTGATACTACCGCTTGTCTTCCATGCCGAACTCTACCCATTGTGCCTTGGGGGTTGCCAGCTTCACCACTTTTTTGGCTTCTGCCAGTTTGCTTTCCACCTGTCTTTTCTTGGCATCCACCTCTTCGGTTTTACTTTTCAGCTGGGCTTTCAGTCTTTCTTGTTCTTCGTCCAGCCTTTCCAGTTCGCGCAGTTCGTTTTCGTATTCTGTCACGAAACTACTGTCTGCCCCTCTCCTCGCCACTTCTGGTGCATTGTGCTTCAGTCCTGCTATCATCAACCTGGATTTGTTGATGATTTCCGCTAAACTTTTCTTAGGATTTGTCATATTGATAATATTTATGATTTTTTTGGTTAAAGTTACAAATTATCTTTGAAACAAGCCTATTTTCTTTCTTGAAAGATGAAGATTTATTTACTTCATATGAAGATTGCCTTCTTCTTGATGAAGATTTACTTACTTCATGTGAAGATAGGCTTCTTCCTGATGAAGATTTATTTACTTCATGTGAAGATAGACTTCTTCCTAATGAAGATTTACTTACTTCATGTGAAGATATACTTCTTCCTGATGAAGATTTACTTACTTCACATGAAGATTGTCTTCTTCTTAATGAAGATTTACTTACTTCACATGAAGATTATCTTCTTCTTAATAAAGATTTACTTACTTCATGTGAAGATTATCTTCTTCCTAATGAAGATTGACTTACTTCATGTGAAGATTGTCTTCTTCCTAATGAAGATGAGCATCTTCCACTTAAATCTCCTCCCCTTTATTTTTATTTCGGAAAAAAGGCAGCTTCCGTTTCAAATTTATTACCTTTGCAAAAATTATTGATTACAAAATGAATAGAGGAAAAGGAAGAGACCAAAGAGGAAATACCCCGCACGGAAAGCGCGGCAGCAGAACCTCCGCAAGAAATACCACGGACAAAAAAGAAAACACACCGCGGAAACATTCCTACAACAGACCCCAAGAAGAGGGCGACAAAGCTAAATCTTTCATCCTGAAAAGAAAGCTTGAAAAGATAAACAAACAAGCCGAAAAAGACACCATTCGGCTCAATAAATACATTGCCAACTCTGGAATCTGCAGCAGAAGAGAAGCCGATGAACTGATTTCACAAGGCCTCGTGGAGGTAAATGGGAAAATCGTCACTGAAATGGGTTATCAAGTGCAGAAAACCGACCGCGTAGTGTTTGACGGGCAGGGCATCACCCCCGAAAAACCCGTATATGTGCTGCTAAACAAACCAAAAGGCTACATCTCTACCACAAAAGATGAGAAGGCAAGAAAAACCGTGATGGACCTCGTGGCAAACGCATCACCATACCGCCTCTTCCCTGTCGGAAGGCTGGACAGACAGACCACTGGACTTATCCTCCTGACCAATGACGGGCATCTCACCAAGAAGCTGACCCACCCCTCTTTCGGAGTGAAGAAAATCTACCATGTAACACTTGACAGGAAGCTCAGCATCGAAGACCTCCACCAGATTGCAGAAGGTATCCGCCTGGAAGAAGGCATCGCCGAAGTAGACAGCATCTCCTACATAGAAGGAAAACCAAAAAACGAGGTGGGAATAGAAATCCACATCGGCTGGAACAGAGTAGTAAGAAGGATTTTCAAGAAAATGGGCTACGAAGTGGAAGCGCTGGATAGAGTAATCTTCGCGGGACTTACCAAGAAGAATATCAAACGCGGGCATTGGCGTATCCTCACGGATATGGAAGTAAATAACCTGAAAATGCTCTAAAACCACCTGCCCCACTCCGCCAGACATACCGCGGAATATATTTTTAAATTTGATATAAAAGTGCTAAATTTGCACCGCAACGGCCGCATAGTTTAACGGATAGAACTACGGATTTCGGCTCCGTCAGTGAGGGTTCGAATCCTTCTGCGGCTACAGAACAACTTGTAATTCAACACTTTACAATTACAACAACTAATCAGGGACTTCTATCGGAAGTCCTTTTTAAATATATTTGATTGATTTTCTCACTCTATTCTGCTTTCTATAAAATCTAAAATATCTCTGGCTACCTGTTCTTTGGTTTTCAGAGGATATTCTTTCTCTGTTTCAGGAGTGAATATTTTTATTTTATTGGTATCTTTCTGAAATCCTGCTCCGCTGTCTTTTAGGGAGTTCAGCACTATCATATCCAAATGCTTACGCTCTAGTTTCTGTCTGGCATTCGCTTCTTCATTCTGCGTTTCCAAAGCAAATCCCACCAAAAACTGTTTTTGTTTCTGCTCTCCCATAGCCTTTAATATATCAGGATTTTTCACTAATGTGATGGTCATTTCTTCTTCATTTTTTTTAATTTTTTCTGGGGCTGCTTCCTTAGGGGCATAGTCTGCCACAGCAGCACTCATGATGGCAATATCTGCCTTTCCATAATGCTGAAAAACCTCCTGATACATTTCTTTAGCTGAGCTTACTCTTTTTAGGTGAATCCCATCACTAGCATTAAGCGATGAAGGGCCGGAGATTAAAATGACCTCCGCACCTCTTTTTTTAGCTTCCTCCGCAAGAGCAAAGCCCATCTTCCCCGAAGAGTGATTTCCTATAAACCGAACAGGGTCTATGGCCTCATATGTAGGGCCTGCAGTTACTAAAATGGTTTTCCCTGTCAGGCTTTTTTTATTTTCTTTTTGAGCTAAAAACTCAGCAATAGTATTGTATATGGTTTCCACCTCGGCCAACCTTCCTTCGCCATGAAGGCCGCTCGCCAACTCTCCTGTTTCTGCGGGGATTATGAAATGTCCGTAAGCCCTCGCCAAATCCAGATTCCTCTTTGTAGAAGGATGGGCATACATATCCAAATCCATCGCAGGAGCTATGAAAACAGAGCATTTTGCAGAAAGATAGGTTGCCACCACCAAATTATCACATATTCCATTAACCATCTTTGACAAAGTATTTACCGTACAAGGGGCAACAAGCATTACATCTGCCCAAAGCCCAAGCTCTACATGGCTATTCCACTGCCCATTTTCTCCATAAAAATCAGAATATACAGGTTTCTTGGATAAAGTAGAAAGCGTAAGCGGCGTAACGAAATTCTTAGAAGATGGTGTTAAAATAACCTGAACCTCGGCACTTTGTTTTATAAATTCTCTCACGAGGTTATTCATTTTATAGGCTGCTATCCCGCCTGAAACGGCTAAAAGTATTTTCTTGCCTTGTAGGGGTTTCATAATCAAAATATTTTAAATGCAAATTTAGTTAAATAAATATTTTAAAAATAAAAAAGCTGCAATTGTTAATAATTACAGCTTTCCAATCAATACTCTAAAAAATAATATTACTATTTAACCTTTATTATTTTTCTACTTTTCTGAAATAGATGTCTCCATCCAGCCACTCTCTGATAGCGATAGAAGTCGCCTTAGGAAATCTCTCATAATATTTAGAAATTTCTATCTGTTCTCTGTTTTCAAAAACCTCTTCTAATGTGGCATTATTCGTAGCAAATTCGTCCAATTTATTGTGGAGTTCCGTTCTAATCTCCATATCGATTTGCTCAGCTCTTTTTCCCATAATTACGATAGCTTCGTAGATGCTTCCTACTTTTTCTTCTATCTTGTTTCTGTCGTAAGTTATAGTATTTACTTCTCCTTTTATATCATTTATATTTCTCATCTTAGTGGAAAGTTTAGGTTGCAAATTTAGTTATTTATTAAGAATATCCAAAATTTATTTGGTTTCTTCTTTATGCTTTTGTTTTTGCTCGTGTTCTTTCTGTTTTTGCAAATATTCGGCTTTTCGGGCTTCTACTTCTTTTATATGTTCCAGATGCTTTTCCAGCTCTCTGCTCAGTTTATCTCGCATATGAACAATTTCCTTAGCGGAATCAGGAAAAGTTTTTTCATATTCTTTAGAAAAAGCAATGGCACTTTCCAGCCTTTCCTTCTTCAAATCATAGATGGAGTGCATTCCCAGCTCGTATCGAGATTTCATGATATAATCAAAAATCTGTGGTTTTAGTTTAGTGCTCGGATAATCTTCCAAAACATTCTCAAAAGCCACCACAGCCGCTCTGTAATCAGCTATTTTGAAATAGTTTCTCGCCTGTTCATAGGCTTTATATTCCAACTTAAAGGTAAGTTTTTCTATTTTTTCGTTAATATCTTTCGTTCTTTCAGAATCAGGAAAATTATTCAAAAAGTCCTGCAAAGAGTTGATGGCATCTTCTGTGCTGCCTTGGTCTAAATTATAATCCGCAGAGTCCTGATAATAGCATATTGCAGACATATATGCCGCCTCTTCTCTTCGGGCATCTTGTGAAAATGCTGTAGAAAAATTCCTAAACTGATGTCCTGCTAGTTTATAATTTTTATCATAATAATTGGCATATGCAGACTTAAAAAGTACTTCCGGAGCATCTTCTGTTCCTGCTACCAAGTTGGGCAATCGGTCATATAATGCTATCGCTTTGCTCCATTTTTTCTTCGCATAGTATTGGTTGGCTGTTTCTAAAATAAAATTTTTATCTGCACTTTTCATTGCCGCTCCATGCTGTCCGTTACAAGATAAAAGAGCCAATGAAGCCCATGCTATTACAACATATTTTTTCATAAATTTAGTTCAAAAACTATTTAAACCGCAAAAGTATAATTTTTTTTATCAAAAAACGGACTTTAATAGAATTTTATGAGTATTTTAAAATTGAAATCAATATTTCTCATAGCCTAAAACCGAAAAAACGCAGTTATGGAGGTGGGATTTTATTTTATTTTCTATATTAAAGGGCAAATCCTGTATGCTACAATTTAAAAATTTTTCATAAAAAGGCTTATTCCTTACGGTAAAAAGCACCGTTCCTACAATAGTTGCCAGCAGATCTTCTGCTTTGGCAGCTTTCTTGAAAACTCCTGTAGAGATTCCTTTTTCTATTATCTTTTCGAGAATACTGACGCACACTATATAATATTCTGTCAAAATATCCCTTACGCTGTCCGTATCTCTCATTTCCTGCTTCACAAAACCATGAAAATACTTATACTGAAACACCTCTCCTACAATAAAATTTATCAACTCTTTTACCTGCATTTCTGGGTTGCCATAGGTAATGGTGGAGGTAAATTCAGAAAATTTTTCTTTGCTCCGCTGCACCCTGTATTCATAGAGGCTGGACATCATTTTCTCCTTTGA
>ERZ773077.753-NODE-753-length-23720-cov-27.743207_pt1 | contig 23720 bp, 15 predicted proteins | sample MGYA00580612_ERZ773077 | MGnify/ENA primary metagenome ERZ773077 (study PRJEB29015, sample SAMEA2737971) | human oral metagenome | biome: human oral; feature: human-associated habitat; material: dental | place: China | collected 2021 ...
GGCGACATGCAAGTAGAGCACTTCGCCGACGGAGAGTTCTCTGTCTACTACAAGGACAGCATCCGTGGTAAGGATGTCTTCCTCGTGCAGTCGACCTACCCCTCCTCCGACAACCTGATGGAGCTGCTGCTGATGATCGACGCTGCTAAGCGCGCCTCGGCACACTACATCGCTGCCGTCATCCCCTACTTTGGCTGGGCCCGTCAGGATCGTAAGGACAAGCCTCGTGTATCGATCGGTGCTAAGCTCATCGCCGACCTGCTCAGCGTGGCTGGGGTGACGCGCCTCATCACGATGGACCTGCATGCCGATCAGATCCAGGGCTTCTTCAACGTACCCGTCGACCACCTCTATGCCTCTACGGTCTTCGTCGACTATCTACGTAAGAGCTCGGACCTGGAGAATACGGTCATCGCTACGCCTGACGTCGGTGGTGCCAAGCGTGCCAACTCCTACGCGAAGTTCCTCGGGGTACCCATGGTGATCTGTCACAAGAGTCGTGCAAAGGCCAACGAAGTCGCGGAGATGACCATCATCGGTGAGGTCGAGGGTAAGGATGTGATCCTCGTAGACGACATCGTCGACACGGCTGGGACGATCTGTAAGGCTGCTGACCTGATGATCAAGAACGGTGCCCGCAGCGTCCGTGCTATCGCCAGCCATGCCGTGCTGAGTGATCCCGCTACGGAGCGTATCGATGCCTCTGCCCTGAAGGAGATCATCTTCACCGACTCCATCCCCTTGCGCAAACACTCGGACAAGATCCGCGTCGTCTCTACGGCGAGCGTCTTCGCTGAGGCCATCAAGCGCGTGATCAACCACGAGTCGATCAGCATCCTCTACTCGCTCTAGGCTCATTCCTGAGCGGCTAAGCCCGCCCTCTTGGTAAGGGCTAAGGATAAAAAGGGCGAGCCCCGAGGCATCCAGTGGATACCTCGGGGCTCGCTTCTTTATATCTAGGTGAGGCGCGGAGCGCTCGTGCTTACTTCTTATCGCACTTCTGACCTTCCTTGCAGCACTTCTGGCCGTTCTGCTTGTCGCACTTCTGGCCATCCTTGCTGCACTGACCGTCCTTCTTGCAGCTAGCGTTCTGAGCCTTGGCAGCGTCCTGGCCGCAAGTGCAGGTCTTACCTTCCTTAGCGCAGGTACAAGCCTTAGCGCCCTCGGTGTGGCAAGCGCAGCCCTTGTCCTTCTTGGCGTCGCAGCTCGCTTCCTTCTTGGTGGGCTCAGCCTTAGTGGGGCTCTGTGCATAGGCGCCGAGGCTGATGGTGAGGACAGCAGCGAGTGCCAATAGATACTTCTTCATCTCTGTAGGTGATGTTTATGAGGTTAGATATTGTATTACTTTGGGCGCTCGCAGGACCTAGGCCAAGCCTTAGCCTTGCTGGGCGTCCATGTGAGATAACGCTCTAGGCGGGCATTTAGTTTACTCCTACCTCTATTTCCTCTAATCCTATCGCAAACCTTGCGAAGTGCGGCTAAGCGCTTAGCCTAGATCTAGCCCAAATCTAGGCCTGAGCTAAGGTGGCAGTCTCGCCCGTACCTCCATAGTCTCACGCGGAGCAGGGACAAAGAGAAAGCCACGCCTCGGGAGAGACGTGGCTTCCAGCCCTGAGGGGCAGGGCTCGACCCTGTTCTGCGCCGAGTCGAGCCTACTCAGATCAGGTGTTTACTTGCGCTTAGCGGCCTTCTTGGCAGGAGCAGCCTTCTTGACGGGCTGTGCTGGAGCCTCAGCAGCCTTAGCCTCAGCGGCAGGCTTGGAGAAGTCGATGGACTCGATGAGCGCCGTGAGGTCACCCAGCTTGGGCTCACCTACCTCGAGCGTACCGTTGTCGACCGCAGCCTTCTTGTCCTCCTGCTTCTGCTGGTAGTAGACGCTACCGAGGAGCCCCTTGACATTGTCGGGCATCGTCTTGTAGGCGATCTCCAGAGCAGGGATAGCTGCCTTGAGGAGGTCGTCGGCTACCTTAGCCTCAGCCTGGGTGATGTTGGGGTTCTCGTACATCTTAGCCGCAGCGTTGTAGAGGGCCTGACCGAGGTAGAGGTTCGCATTGCCATCAGCGGGGTTAGCCAGGGCGCTCTTGTAGTACCAGCCGAGGGCCTTCTTCAGGTCGGTGCGCTCGTAGTAGTTCCCCATCATGAGCAGCGCCATAGCGTCCTTGGGATTGGCAGCCAGCTTGCTCTCGAGGTACTTCATAGCCTCCTCGCCCTTGTTCTGATTCTGGTAGATGGTGACGATGTTGGCCACGAAGAAGGGGATCTCAGGTGCGAGCTTGTCCCCCTCGATCAGCACGGGGATAGCGCCGAGGCTGTCCTTAGCATTGAGGTAGGAGGCTGCTACCATCTGCAGAAGCTCCTTCTTATTAGTCGCGATGTCGCCGTACTTCTTGTAGAGCTCTACCGTCGTGGGGTGCTCCCCTGCGGTGTAGGCCGAGGCGATGGCGTAGTAGGCGATGTTCATCGCGTTGGAGTCAATAGCTGCTACATCCTTATCCTCCGCGAAGAGGGGCGAGCGCTTGACTTCGAGGAACTTGCCGAAGGCGTCTGCAGCGTGTGCGTAGTCCTTCTTCTCGAAGTAGTAGGAGCCAGCGTTGATGAGCTGCTGGTAGTCGGTGTGGAGGGCTTCCTTAGCCTTCTTGACGTACTTCAGCGACACCTTACCCTTATCGTCGGGCTGGCTCTCGAGCTGGTAGAGCTGCATCCACGCGGGGACGACAGCGACCAGGGCGGTGAACATAGGTGCCTGGTCGGCCTCCTTGTTCAGCAGCGTCTTCTTCTGCTCAGCGGTGAAGTGCTCACGCTCGATGAGACCAGCGACGTACCAGGTATAGGGGTCGTTCTTCGTCTCATCGTTAGCCAGAGCCTCCTTGATGAGGCGGCGTGCTTCGGCGAAGTCCGCCTTATCACCAGCACCTGCGATCTTCTCCGCGGCCTTGACATTGGCCACCTGAGCATAGGCTCCTGCTGCGCTCATCAGACCGAGAGCTACAGCGCACAGTAGTTTCTTCATTGTGGTTTCTCTTTAATGATAGTGTGATGTTTACTTATTGAGGTCTTCGTCCATAGCTCTGTCGAGCAGCTCCTGGGGGAGCTGGTCCTGAGCGGCTGAGCCCTCAGCGAGTTCGGGAGCTACGGACGTAGCTGTTGGGTCTAGTTCCTCAGAGAGCTCAGGCTCGTCCTCCTCGGTCAGCACGCGGCAGACAGAGGCGATCTCGTCGCCACGCTTCTTGAGGTCGATGATGCGTACCCCCTGGGTAGCGCGTCCCTGCACGCTGATGTCGCGGGCATGGACACGGATGGTGATGCCGCTGCGGTTGATGATCATCAGGTCGTGCTCATCGGTGATGGCGCTGAAGGCCACCAGCTCACCCGTCTTGTCGGTGATGTTGAGCGTCTTGACGCCCTTGGTGCCGCGGTTCGTCTTGCGGTAGTCCTCGACGAGGGAGCGCTTGCCATAGCCCTGCTCGCTGACTACGAGGATGGTCTCCTCGGTGTCGGCCTCGACGGCGAGCATCCCGACGACCTCATCGCGGCCGTCCTCGTCGAGCGTCATACCACGCACGCCCATAGCATTACGCCCAGTGGCACGTACGGCATCCTCGGCGAAGCGCACGGCGCGGCCGTTGCGATTGGCGATGAGCACCTCCTTGCGCCCGTTGGTCAGCGCGACATCCACCAGCTGGTCGCCCTCGGCGAGGTTGATGGCGATGATCCCGTTGGCACGGGGGCGGGAATAGGCCTCCAGGAGGGTCTTCTTGATAACCCCGCGCTTGGTACAGAAGAGCAGGTAGTGCGAGCTGACGAAGTCCTGATCCTTCGTCAGGTTCTTGACGCGGATGAAGGCATTGACGCGGTCCCCAGGCTCGAAGTTGAGGAGGTTCTGCAGGGCACGGCCCTTGGCATTTTTCGCCCCCTCGGGGATCTCGTAGACCTTGAGCCAGTAGCAGCGGCCCATCTGCGTGAAGAGCAGCATCGTGGCGTGCATCGAGGCCGAGTAGATGTACTCGATGAAGTCCTCATCTCGCGTGTCGCTGCCCTTGGCACCAACCCCGCCACGTGCCTGGGAGCGGAATTCGCTCAGCGGCGTACGCTTGATATAGCCGTGGTGCGAGATGGTGATGATCATCTCGTCATCGGCGTAGAAGTCCTCGGGATTGAATTCCTCAGCTGCGTAGATGATCTCGCTGCGACGCTCGTCGGCGTACTTCTCCTTGATCTCGAGCAGCTCCTCACGGATGAGGGCGGCACGCAGCTCCTTGTCCGCGAGGAGGGCCTTGAGGTGTGCGATCTCCTTGACCAGCGCCTCGTACTCAGCACGCAGCTTGTCACGCTCGAGGCCGGTGAGGGCACGTAGACGCATATCTACGATAGCGCGTGCCTGCAGGAGCGAGAGGTTGAAGCGCGCCATCAGCTGCTCGATAGCCTCCTGGGGCTCGTTCGCAGCGCGGATGATACGGATGACCTCGTCGATATTGTCCACGGCGATGATCAGCCCCTCGAGGATATGGACGCGCTCCTCGGCCTTACGCAGGTCATACTGCGTACGGCGGTAGACGACGTCGTGGCGGTGCTCGATGAAGTGATGGATCAGGTCGCGTAGGTTCAGTAGCTGGGGGCGACCCTGTCGGTCCTCGGGGCGCTGCTTGACCAGCGCGATGTTGTTGACGCTGAAGGAGCTCTGCAGCGCCGTCATCTTATAGAGCTTATTGAGGACGACGCCCGAGTTGGCATCGCGCTTGACGTCGATGACGATGCGTATCCCCTTGCGGTTCGACTCGTCGGCAATCCCCGAGATACCGTCCAGCTTCTTGTCATTGATCAGGTCGGCGATGTTCTTGACGAGCTCGGACTTATTGACCTGGTAGGGGATCTCGGTGACGATGATGCGCTCGTGATTGTTGTGCACCTCGATCTCGCAGCGGCTGCGGATGATGATGCGGCCACGGCCGGTCTCGAAGGCCTCACGTACCCCAGCATAGCCGTAGATGAAGCCTCCCGTCGGGAAGTCGGGGGCCTTGATGTAGTTCATCAGGCCAGCCACGTCGATCTCGCCCTTGTTGTCGATGTAGGCGATGCAGGCGTCGATGGACTCCCCGAGGTTGTGCGGCGCCATATTGGTGGCCATACCTACGGCGATCCCTGCCGAGCCATTGACCAGGAGGTTGGGGAAGCGCGCGGGCAGTACCGTGGGCTCCGTCGTGGAGTCGTCGAAGTTGTTCTGGAAGTCTACCGTATCCTTCTCGATGTCGCGCAGCATCTCGCTGGCGAGCCTATTCAGGCGCGACTCGGTGTAACGCATAGCAGCGGGCGAGTCCCCGTCGATGGAGCCGAAGTTACCCTGACCCTGGACGAGGGGGTAGCGGAGGTTCCACGGCTGAGCCAGGCGTACCAGCGTCCCATAGATGGAGGAGTCCCCATGGGGGTGATAGTACTTCATCACCTGCCCGACGGCGCTGGCGCACTTACGCGTAGGCTTGTCGTAGGTATTCCCGTCTTCATTCATTGCATAGAGCACACGACGATGTACGGGCTTGAAGCCGTCACGCACATCAGGCAGAGCACGGGAGACGATGACCGACATAGAGTAGTCTATGTAGGCCGACTTCATCTCGTCCTCGATCGTGATATCTATGATCCTATCTTCGCGATCCTGCATGCTTAATCTTAATACCTTATTATAATAGCTATCAGTGCAAAGCCCTCTAAAGCTCTACACTATCAAGGCTCTAAATTACGAAAAAAGCCGCAGCCCCCCAAATCCTCCGCCCCGAGGCTCCCCGTCCCGCTCCCCCTCCCCTGAGGGCGCTCCCGAGGGATAGCCCTTAGCCTCGCTGAGGGATATCCCTCACCCCCGCTGACCGATATCCCTCAGCCGCCCGACTGACGTCCCTCGAGGAGCTGACTGATACCCCTCGCCGCACCCCTGCGCAAGGCAGGCGAGCGGTCAAGTAATCCACGCCATCAGCCCCCACCCTACTGACGTGCACCTCCTGAGGCAGGAGGGAAGAATTCGTACCTTTGCAGCAGTATCCCTACACCTCCACGCTCTAGGACGCTACCCGCATGACGCTCGACGAACTACGTAAGATCCTCCCCACCCTCCCCGAATCCCCCGGCTGCTATCTGTACAGAGGTAGCGAGGGGCAGATCATCTATGTGGGCAAAGCGAAGAACCTACGCCGGCGCGTCAGCAGCTACTTCCAGCGCGAGGTGCAGAGTGCCAAGACCCGCCTCCTGGTGCGTCAGATACGCAGCATAGAGTACGTCGTCGTGGGCAGCGAGGCCGAGGCCCTCATCCTCGAGAACTCGCTGATCAAGGAGCACCAGCCCCGCTACAACATCCTCCTCAAGGACGACAAGACCTACCCCGAGGTCGTCATCCACAACGAGCCCTTCCCCCGCATCCGCGTCGAGCGACGCCCCGCACGCGACGGCTCCCTGCGCTTCGGCCCCTACCCCGATGTAGGCATGGCACACGCTACCGTGGATATGATACGCGACCTCTACCCTATCCGCACCTGCGACCTCGACCTAAGCCCCGCCAAGATCGCCCAGGGCAAGTACAAGGAGTGCCTCCAGTACCACATCAAGAAGTGCAAGGCCCCCTGCATCGGCCTGCAGAGCCTCGAGGACTACGAGCACAACGTCCGCGAGATCACCTCGCTGCTGCGCGGCGACCTCAAGACCGTCATCCAGCTCTACCGTGACGAGATGCAGCAGCTGGCCTCAGCCCTGCGCTTCGAGGAGGCACAGATCTATAAGGAGCGCCTGCAGTACCTCGAGAACTATCAGGTCAAGCACACCGTGGCGCCGCACCACATACACAACGTGGACGTCTTCAGCTGCATCGAGGACGAGGACGGCTCGATCTGCGTCAACTTCATGCACATCACTCAGGGTATGGTCACCAAGGTCTACACCCTCGAGTACCACAGCCAGCTGGAGGGCGAGACGCGTGAGGAGCTCTTCGCCAGTGCCATCACCGAGCTGCGCCAGCGCTTCGCCTCGCGTGCTCGGGAGCTGATCCTGCCCTTCGACCCAGGCTGGGAGGCAGGCCCAGGCATCACCATCACCATCCCCCAGCGCGGGGACAAGAAGCGCCTGCTGGAGCTCAGCGAGCGCAACGTACGGCAGTACAAGGTCGACAAGTACAAGCGTGCCGAGCGCCTCAACCCCGACCAGCGACTCATGCAGATCCTTACCGAGCTGCGCCAGGCACTGAGTCTCGACAAGCCCCCCATGCATATCGAGTGCTTCGACAACTCCAACGTGCAGGGCTCGGATGCCGTGGCCGCCTGCGTCGTCTTCAAGCGCGGACGCCCCTCGAAGAAGGACTACCGCAAGTTCAACATCCGCTCGGTCGAGGGACCCGACGACTACGCCTCCATGCGCGAGGTCGTGGAGCGCCGCTACCGCAAGCTCCTCAGCGAGGAGGAGCCCCTACCCGACCTCATCCTCGCAGACGGGGGCAAGGGGCAGATCGGGGCGATACGTGACGCGCTGGCCGTCCTCGAGCTCGACATCCCCGTGGCGGGCCTCGTCAAGGACGAGCGCCACCGCACCTCCGCCCTCCTCTACGGCAAGGAGCAGCTGCGCGAGATCCCCGTGAAGCACCACAGCGCGACCTTCCGCCTGCTGGAGCAGATCCAGGCCGAGGTGCACCGCTTCGCCATCACCTTCCACCGCGACAAGCGCAGCAAGAGCCAGCTCTCCTCGCGCCTGGACTACATCAAGGGCATAGGGCCCAAGACCAAGGACGAACTGCTGCGCCACTTCCACAGCGTACAGGCCATCTCGACGGCCTCCCTCGAGGAGCTCGCCAAGCCCATAGGCCCTGCCAAGGGGCGCATCGTCTACGAGCACTTCCACTCCGAGCAGCCCAGCACGGAGGGCTAAGGCTGCTTGCCCCTAGGCTCAGGCTCACACTCCCTACTCCGCTCTCGAGCAAGCACAAAGGCACAGCGCCGCTCCCTAGCAGTCTAGGGAGCGGCGCTGTGCCTTGGGTATCGGGGTGTAGGCTAAGGGGGCTTAGTCGAGGCCGTGCCGCTTGCCCTCCTCGGGGATCTTCGTCCCCTTGCTCTTATAGAGCTGGTAGCGGCTCATCACCTGATCGACGTAGCGCGCTACGCCCTTGCCGCGAAGGTAGCCTGCGCGACAGACGGGATCGTTGTAGTACTTCGCCTCGCTCTTGAGGTGCAGCAGCGGCTCGATGTCCTCGACCCAGTCGTGGCCGCCCTTGCGGTACTTGGCCGAGAGGCGCAGGACGTCCTCTAGGTGTGCTGGGCCCGCATTGTAGGCCGCCAGCGTGATGCGTAGGCGGTTGTCCCCCGCGGGGATGGACTTGAAGATACGCTCCGTCGCTAGGAGGCAATCCACCGCCACACGCACCGAGACCTGCGGGTCGAGGAGCTGCTCGGGGCTAGCTCCGTAGATGCGCCCCGTGCGGGGCATGATGCCCATGAGGCCGCGCGCACCTGACCAGCCGATGATGCTGGGCTTGAAGTTCGACTCCTGATAAGCGATGGAGGCGAGCAACTGCCACGGCCAGCCGATGCGCCCAGCCTCGTGCTGGAAGATGTGGTCGAAGGGCGAGATCCCACCCTCATGGATGTGCGCCAGCTCTCCACGCCAGCGGTAGCGCTTATTGTCCGTCAGCGTCTTGGGCAGCTGATGGGGCTCTTCCTCGGGGAGCTCGCTCTTGTTGAGCTCGAAGTAGCGGCGGTAGATCTCACTGGCCTGCTCCAGCCGCGGCAGCTGTGCCGCCCAGCGGTCGAGTGCCTCCGCCAGGCCTCTGCGCTCGGGGGAGGTGAACCAGCGCAGGCGCTGCTTGAAGCCCACCTCTAGCGAGACATCGATATTCGGGTAGTAGGTCTTGGCCAGCCGCGCCAGCTCTTGGTCGATGATGGTATAGTCGATCTTGTGGGTCGCCACCTGGTCGATGAGGTCCTCGCTATTGGTCGTATCGGAGTCAATGAGGGCTAGCTTGATGGGCCCGCCCAGCTGTGCCTCCAGATGGCGGATACGGTCGGCCGCACGCGTACCCCGCAGCACCGTGACGGGACGCCCCAGCAGCTCGGAGACATTGCGTATGTAGTGCGTGCTGTCCGTCCCTGCGGCACGGCGTCGCTGCACGAGTACGAGCCCCGAGAGTTCCTCTGGCCCCGCGAAGCGCAGCTCATCCTTGCTGCTGCGGGTGACCGCATGGGGCGTGATGCAGAGGTCGGCCTTGCCTGAGCGCACCAGCGACACCGCCTCATCCATGTGATGGGCGACGAAGAGCTCCATAGGCAGCCCCTGCTCCTGAGCAAAGAGGCGCACCAGCTCGTACTGGTAGCCCATGGGCTCGTCCTTGTAAGTGAAGAAGGTCGTTGCCCCCGAGAGGGTGACGACGCGCAGCGTATCGGGGAGGCGTAGCTCGGCCTCCAGCCGCCGCTGCTGGGCCGTACGCTGGAGCTTGAGCTGCAGCATAAGGCCAGTAAACAAAGCGACGAAGAGCCCAGCGATGCCAAGGAGCATTGCTGGACTCTTCCTATATCGCTGCCATAGTCTTCTCATAGCACATGAGGCTTGGGGGGTGATGGCTGCAGAGGCCGTCGGCCGGCTAGTCCTGACGCACTAGCTGCACGACGTTCTCGATATGATGCGTGTGGGGGAACATGTCCACCGCACGGGACTTGGTGACGACATAGCGTCCCGAGGCGGTGAGTAGCTGCAGGTCACGCGCCTGCGTGGCGGGGTTGCAGCTGACGTAGACGATGCGGCGCGGCGCGGCGCCGAGGATGGTCGTGATGACGTCCTCATGCATCCCAGCACGCGGCGGGTCAGTGATGATCACGTCGGGCTCACCATGCTGAGCGATAAACTCGGGCGTCAGGATGTCCTTCATATCCCCAGCGTAGAAGAGCGTGTTGTCGATGCCGTTGACGCGGCTATTGACCTTGGCGTCCTCGATAGCCTCAGGTACGTATTCGATCCCGACGACGGAGGCACAGCTGCGCGCGACGAAGTTGGCGATCGTCCCCGTCCCCGTATAGAGGTCGTAGACATGATCCTCGGGCTGCAGCTCGGCGAACTCACGGGCCACCTTGTAGAGCTCGTAGGCCTGCTCGCTATTGGTCTGGTAGAAGGACTTCGGCCCGATGCGGAAGCGCAGCCCCTCCATCTCCTCCTCGATGTAGTCACGCCCGTAGAAGCAGTGGATCTCTTGGTCGGAGATGGTATCGTTGGCCTTGGCATTGATGACGTAGAGGAGCGCCGTGATCTGGGGGAAGCGCTCCGCGATCGCCCCAAGGAGCGCTTGGCGCGCCTCTTCATCCTCACGGAAGAAGACGACCACCACCATCAGCTCGCCCGTCGAGGTCGTGCGCATCATCAGCGTACGCATCAGCCCCTCCTGACGCCTTAGATCGAAGTAAGGGTAGCGCTCGGGCTGGCTAAGACAATAGTCTCGTACGAAGAGGCGTATATCGTCCAGAATCCCCGCCCCCAGGTGGCAGCGGTCGATGTCCAGCACCTTGTCGAACATCCCCGGCAGGTGGAAGCCCAGCCCCGAGAGCTGAGGCGTCTCGCCCCCCTCCTCGGCACGCTTCACCTCGTCGAGCTCCCCAGGGAAGAGCCAGCGGCGATTGCTGAAGGTGAACTCCAGCTTATTGCGGTAGCGCTCGCGCCTCTCCGACCCGAGGATGGGGTAGTAGGTGCCGACCTTGATCTTGCCGATGCGCTCTAGGGCATCACGCACGACCTGATCCTTGGTCTCTAGCTGCAGGTCATAGGGGATGTGCTGCCACTTGCAGCCGCCACAGACGGTGAAGTGCGAGCAGAAGGGCTCCGTGCGGCGGGGCGAGGGGCTCGTCAGCTGCTCGATGCGCCCCTCCAGATAGTTGCGCTTACGGCGGGTGAGCTGTATATCACAGACGTCGCCAGGGGCGCCGAAGGGTACGAAGAGCACCTGCCCCTCGACATGGCTCAGCGCCTTGCCCTCACCTGCTAGAGCCTCGATTTGTACACCCCTCAGCAGGGGCAGTTCTTTCTTCTTACGTGCCAATGTATCGTGTAAACCGTGTGAAAAGGATAAGCCCCATAGCCGCGCCTCGCTCCTCGTACTCGAGGGATGAGGCTAGACTATGGGGCCTAGATAGGTGGGCTAAGCGAGGTAGGAGCTGATGAGCGCCTTGGACGAATCGGCCAAGGCATCAGCGGCTGCCTGCGTCGGAGCCTCTGTATAGATGCGGATGATGGGCTCCGTATTGCTTCGGCGCACATTCACCCACTGATCGGGGTAGTCGATCTTGATGCCATCGATGCGGCTGATCTCGCCCTCACCTGCCTGGTCAGCGGCAAAGCGCTCCAGCAGCTCCTGGGCCTCGACGCCTGCAGGGAGCTCCACGCGCTGCTTGCTCATGAAGTAGCTGGGATAGCTCTTACGTAGCTCGCTGACCGATATTCCACGCTTAGCGAGCAGCGAGAGGAAGAGTGCGATCCCTACGAGGGCATCGCGGCCGTAGTGCAGCTCGGGGTAGATGACGCCGCCATTGCCCTCGCCGCCGATCAGCGCGCCCGTCTCCTTCATCTTCGTCACGACGTTGACCTCACCGACGGCGCTTGCCTCGTAGCTTCCGCCGTGGCGCAGCGTGATATCTCGTACTGCACGGGTGGAGCTGAGGTTGGAGACGGTGTTACCCCCGCCCTTGAGCTCGAGGAGGTAGTCGGCGATGGAGACCAGCGTGTATTCCTCACCGAAGAAGCCTCCCTGCTCGTCGACGATCGCCAGGCGGTCTACGTCGGGATCCACAGCGAAGCCCACGTGAGCCCCCTGGCGGCGCACCTCCTCGCAGAGCTCCATGAGGTGATCGGGCAGCGGCTCGGGGTCGTGGGCAAAGTCCCCCGTAGGCTCATCGTGGATACCCGTGACCTGCTGGACGCCCAGCGCCTCTAGGAGAGCGGGCACGGCAAGGCCTCCAACGGAGTTGACGCTATCGAAGACCACACGGAAACCCGCTCTGCGTATAGCCTCCACATCGACCCCAGGGAGCTGAAGTACCGCCGCGATATGCTCGGCGAGGTAGCTCTGCTGCTCGACGACACGCCCTAGCTCACCGACCTGGACGAACTGGAGATCCTGACTCTCGGCAATGCGAAGGATCGCCTTGCCCTCTACATCGCTGAGGAACTCGCCACGAGCATTCAGGAGCTTGAGGGCATTCCAATGCTGGGGGTTGTGGCTAGCCGTGAGGATGAGCCCCCCATCGGCTCCCTTACCGACGACAGCCACCTCCGTGGTGGGCGTCGTCGCTAGATCGATATCGATGACGTCACAGCCCATACCGATGAGGGCTCCAAGGACAATCTGCTTGACCATGAAGCCCGAGAGGCGTGCGTCGCGTCCCACGACGATGAGCGGACGAGCCTTGCCGCTCTGCTGGCGAATGAACTGTGCGTAGGCTGATGCGAACTGTGCTGTGCTTACCGGGTTGAGCCCATCAGAGATCGAGCCCCCTATGGTGCCTCGGATCCCTGAGATGGATTTGATGAGTGTCATGACTGGATCGTCTGGTTAGATGTAGTGTGCGCGGATGCGGTTATAGGTACTTGTAGATAATCTTGCTAAGGTAGATGCTACGCCCCTGCACGTAGGACTCCGAGGGGCCCAGCTCGAAGGGGATAATCAGCTCGAGCTCGGCACCGTCTCCGATATAGCTCACGGGATAGGCGATGCCCTCGCACATGAAGCGGTCGAGCGAGCTGGCGAAGGGCACCTGCCCCAGCAGCGTGTAGTGCGTCTCGATGCCCCCGCTGTAGTTAGTCATATAGCGGAAGCGCGTAGGCTGATAGGCGGGGTTGGTGATGGAGCTGAAGCTCAGGAGCTCGGGTTCGTCCTCACGGAAGAGGCGCCCCGTCATCTCAATGCTGACGGTCGTCTCCCCGAGGCGGGCGCGACGCGTCATATCGCCGCGGTTCTTGACGCGGACGTAGAGGCCGTTGGCGAGCTTGTAGAAGTAGCGGCTATCGGTCTCGGCGGGCAGAGCCTCCTGATTGATATTCTGAATCAGTCCGCCGAAGTGCTCCTTATTTATAAGCTGCTCGATGGCGCGGGTCTGCTCCTTCTTGAGCTGAGAGAGGGGCTTGAAGTCACTCTTCTTCTTGCAGCTGCCCAGCAGCAGAGGGAGGGCGAGGAGGAGCGCGAGTATGCGGTAGCTAGTGAGCTTTTTCATTATGCGTAGAGCTTCTAGAGATATGTCCGACGATGCTAGTCATGAGGCTGCGCTGCACGGCGGCTAGCGACGAGCCTCTGTAGGTGGCAAAGATAGATATTTTTGGCCTCTTCGATGCTCCCCTGGTACTCCGCTCCCGCAGCATTGCGGTGGCCACCGCCGCCAAAGGCCTCCTGCGCCAGCTCATTGACGGGGAAGTCCCCCGTGGAGCGCAGGGAGAGCTTGATCTGCGTGCGGTCTTCGCGGATGAAGCAGGAGCAGTCGATGCCCTCGATGCTGAGCGGCAGGTTGACGAGGCCCTCGGTATCGCCCTTGCTGGCGCCATACTGTTGGAGCTCCTGCTGGCTGAGGGTCAGCACAGCCGCACGCAGCTCGGCGTAGAGCTCCAGCTTGCGGTCGAGCACATAGCCCTGCAGGCGCAGCTGCTGCTCGGGATTGTGATAGTTGAGGCGGTCGATGATCTGGGCGTAGTCCGCCCCAAGCGCGAGGAGCCCTGAGACGGTCTCGAAGAGCTCGGGGCAAAGGTGGCTATACATGAAGCGACCCGTGTCGGTGATGATCCCCGTCAGCAGCAGCGTCGCCGCCTCGGGGGTGATGGCCGTGCGGTAGCCGAGGCTAAGGCTGAGCTGGTAAATGAGCTCACAGGTAGCGGAGGCATTGGGGAGGCTGATGCAGTAGTCGAAGTCCGGATCAGGGTCGAGGTGATGGTCAATGAGCAGGCGGCGTGCCCCACTCGTGCGCACCGTCTCGATGAGCGGCGTGTGCCTGAGGCGCGTGATGGTATTGTGGTCGAGGTGACAGATGAGGTCGGCCTCCGCCAAGCGCTCCAGACAGCGCTCGGGCTCGTCGGCGAAGCAGAGGAGCTCCTCTAGGTGCGGCATCCAGCGGAGGTAGTCCTCGATGCGGTCGGGGCTGATCGCCGTGACCTCGGCCTCGGGGCAGGCGTGCTCGAGGATGAGCTTCCAGCCTAGGATAGAGCCTACGGCGTCCCCATCGGGTGCGGTGTGCGGCAGGATGACGATACGCTTGCTCTCGGCCAGTGCCTCGTGGAGGCTAGCGACGAGGTCGGAGGACCACTGATATTTGCTCATTGATTAGGATGTGGGTGTGCTTGGGATAGGATATGCGGTAGGTGGGGGGGCTAGCCCTGACGCTCCTCGAGCTCGAGCTGTCGGAGCGTCAGCTCATCCTGCAGCTCGATGATGGCCCCGATACGCTCCGAGGCCTTCATGAGCGCCTGATGCTCCAGCGTGCCCGTGGCGAGCTGGGCCTCGAGACTCGCGCGCTCCTCGTCCAGCGAGCGAAGCTGCTGCTCGATCTGCTCCAGCTCCTTACGCTCGGCGTAGCTGAGGCGTGCCGCTCGGGGGCTGGCGCTACGGCTGGAGGGCGCTGTGGCTGCAGCCTTCTGCGCCTCGGCCTGAGCCTGCTCGGCAGCGCGGCGCTCCTCGGCAGCCTTGAAGGCGCGGTACTGGGTATAGTTCCCAGGGAAGTCCCGCACCTTGCCCGCCCCCTCGAAGCAGAGCAGGTGCTCGGTGACCTTGTCCATGAAGAAGCGGTCGTGCGAGACGATGAGCACGCAGCCCGCGAAGTCCTGCAGGTACTCCTCCAGAGCCTGCAGGGTGAGGATGTCGAGGTCGTTGGTCGGCTCGTCGAGGATGAGGAAGTTGGGACAGGTGACGAGGACGGTGCAGAGATAGAGGCGACGCAGCTCGCCCCCGCTGAGCTTCTCGACAGGGGTGTACTGACGCTCGGGAGGGAAGAGGAAGCGCGTCAGGATCTGCGAGGCACTGAGGCGCTCTACCCCACTGCCTGCGGGCAGGGTGAAGTTCTCCGCTAGGTCCTGCACGATGTCGATGACGCGCCGCTCGGGGGCGAAGGCAGGCGGCTGCTGGCTGTAGTAGCCGAAGCGCACCGTCTCGCCGATGTCGAAGGCCCCCGCGTCGGGCGCCAGCTCACCGAGCAGCATACGTAGGAAGCTGGTCTTACCGACGCCGTTCTCCCCCACGATGCCGACCTTGTCATAGCGGCTGAAGATGTAGTTGAAGTCCTCGAGGATGACCTTATCCCCGAAGCGCTTGGACACATGCTGCGCCTCGAAGATCTTCTTGCCGATATAGCCCGAGGCCGATTCCCCGAGGGCGATAGCCCCCTCGGAGCGAGGTGTACGGGTCTGCTGCTCGAGGGCGTGGAAGGCGTCTATTCTATACTGTGCCTTGGTGCCGCGCGCCTGAGGCTGGCGGCGCATCCACTCCAGTTCGCGGCGATAGAGGTTGAGGGCACGCTGACGCAGCGCCTCGGCCTGCTCGTGGCGCTCCTGACGCTTGGCGAGGTAATAGTCATAGTTCCCCTTATAGCGGTAGAGCGTCCCTGCATCGAGCTCGATGATCTGATTGCAGACGCGATCGAGGAAGTAGCGGTCATGGGTGATCAGCAGCAGCCCCATCGTGGAGCGGCTGAGGTAGTCCTCCAGCCACTCGATGCTGGCCAGGTCTAGGTGGTTGGTCGGCTCGTCGAGTAGCAGTAGATCAGGCTGACTGATCAAGGCTCCCGCCAGGGCCACGCGCTTGGCCTCGCCGCCCGAGAGCTTGGTGATGGGCTTGGTGAGCTCGTGCAGCCCCAGCGCGCCGAGGATCTCCTTGGCACGCTGCTCGTAGTCCCAGGCGCCCTGGGCCTCCATCTCGGGCAGGAGCTCCTCCATACGACGGCTATCCCCCTCGGCGACGGCACGCTCCCAGCTTAGCGTCAGCTGTGCCACGGGATCGTAGGGGCTGAAGCAGGCCTCGAGGATCGTCCCCTGCTGCGTCAGCTCGGGGAGCTGCGGGAGGTAGGCGCGGCGTAGGTCACGCTCGTAGACGACCGTCCCTGCGTCCTGCTGCTCGAGCCCCAGGAGGATGCGCATCAGGGTGGACTTGCCCGTACCATTCGGGGCGATAAGCCCGACCTTCTGCCCTCGCTCGATCGAGAAGCTGAGGTCGGAGAAGAGGACGCGGTCCCCGAAGCTCTTGGTGAGCTGATCGACCTGCAGCATTAGGGCATCGCGATGGAGTCAGGCAGCTGACGCCAGTGGCCAGCCAGCTGAGGGAGACGACCAGCGCCCATATAGCGAGAGGAGTAGTAGGCGCTGCCCGTGATGCTCTCGATGACGATCCCCTTGCTGGAGCTGCTGTGGATCATCTTGATGTCCCCAGCCTCATTGCTCACGACCATACCGACGTGCCCGATACGGCTACTACCTCTATTGCTCCCACGGAAGAAGACGAGGTCCCCAGGCTTCGGGTCGCTGAGCCTACTGGTATAGACGGAGAGGGCTGCCGAGGAATGTGGAATCTTGATCCCCTCGAGGGAGAAGATATACTTGACGAAGCCCGAGCAGTCGAGTGGCCAAGGGGCAATGCCCGAGGAGCGGTAGCGGTGCCCGAGGAGCTCGTGGCCGTGCTCCATGACCGAGCGGATGAGCTCGGGCGTATGGCTCGCGATCTCTACAGGCTCGTAGCTGTAGCCGAGGCCCGAGCCGCGACGACGCGAGCGGGAGCGCTTGTCCTTCTTATGCTTCTTGCTATTCTTCGCCAGGGCCTTAGACTTGGCCTGGGCGCTCTTGGTATTAGCCTTGGTCTTCCGCTTGTTCTTCGCCTTGGGCTGTGAGGCCTTGGCGGGTGCGGACTCGAGGTAGAGCTCAGCAGCGGTGCTGGTCTGCTCTAGGATGGTGAGAGGGGATTGCAGCTGAACTGCCTGGGTAGTAGGACTCGTAAAGGGGAGGAGGAGCACTACGGCGAGCGTAGTGAGGGACTGCTTATATCGAGACATCTTGTAGTATTTAGGTGAAGGGGCTGCCGCTCCGTGTGAGCAGCGCCCGCCGTGCCCCGAGGCCCTACTCCACACGGCTGGGGAGCAAGGGCGAGCGCCACGAGGCCTATAGTGTAGCGATCATTGAAAGCCTCGTATCCGCGCACAGCACGCACATATAACGGTCACAAAGATACGATTATTCTAGCAGCTAGCCCGACAGACGCTCCGCCTAACTCCCCGATAAGCGCTGCGCCCCCTCGTCCTATCAGCTAGGGACGAGGGGGCGCGGCATTACGACGACGCAGCGTATAGGCACTAGTGCACCAAGCTAGGGCAGCCCCCAGCAAGAGGCTCTAGCGGGACAAAGCTATTCCTTCGGGAAGAGCTCCTCAATACGATCCTCAAGGAGGGCGATCATCTCCTTCTCGTGCTGCTCACAGTCCTTCTCTCTCCAGGCTTGATTAGAGCTCTTCTTGATGAGCTCGCCCATGATGCGGAGCTTGAGACTCCCCTGCTCCACCATCTTCGCATAGGACTTCATCTTGGACTCTGGCGAGAGGTTGGAGAACTTGGAGTTGACGCTGCGAGAGATGATACACAGATTACCGAAGCGGTCGCACTCGTCCCATGCCTCGAAAGAGCCCTCAGAGGGATGCTGGGGATACCAGTGCTCCACGGCATTACGGAACTCGAAGGTAAAGCTGTCATACTTCTTCTTATCTGCCTTCCACAAGAGGTAATCCAGATAGTTGAAGACAATGTGTGGCGTCTGGACGCCAAGCGCATAATCACCCCCGGCCAAGAAGTCCTCCTGCACCGCTTCGGCTGCGATACGCTCTGCGGCCTTTGGTAGGTCAGGCAGACCTTCTGTTTCGTCGTCACCAAAGAGCCACTCCAGCAGTTCCGTTATCCAGTGCATGACCTTAGGAGAGGTGTACGATACGCGGAGGGCAGATTGTATCATCAGACACTCCTCATTACGTGGTGCATAGGTCTTCTCCCATTCATTCGGATAGCAAAGCCTTGTATTGACATAGTAAGGTCGCTTCTTGCTTCCCGCACCCGAGGCACATAGTTCTTTGAGGCTCCAGACGCCATCTTGGTCATCCCCTGCATACTCGCGCTTGATGATAAACTTATCAAACAGGAAACGGGAGCGCAACAAGAATAGAATAAACCTGTGGGCAAAGTTAGCCCTATTCTCTTCGATTGCCTTAGCTCCTGCCCACCCATAGCTGATCACTTTCTCGAAATCTGCGAGCAAATTCTTGTCATCAAGCAGGCGACCGAGCTCTTTTCCTTCACCTAAAGAAACGTCCTCAACCTCCAGGAAGGCCCGAAGGACATGGAGGAGAAAATGCGGGAAGCCGATGATACTCTCAAAACGTATCGGGTTCTTATCATCCTTTAGCAGGCCATCAGCGTCCTCTACGCGGAAGTTGGGCTCAACAATTTCCTTGATCGTAACTTCCCGATCCGCTCGCTGCCCCATATCCAGGCAAGCCTTAAAATCTGTCCACTTATCTGAGGGCATGCCATTCCATCCTCCACCGAAGATCACTTCTCGCTCGGCCTTAGCAAAGTGCATCTGGACATAGCCTGTCATATCACTACAGGCAGTCCAGATTCTAGAGAAGAAGTCTTGCTCTCTCCTATTTGGGAGGTAGCCCATGAGCTGAGCCTTGAGAATATCATGCTGCTCCAGCTGCTCACCTCGGGTATTCATTATCTCGAAGTAGCGGTTGAGGTCGGTATGCTCGGGCACCTCTATACGGTAGAGGATCACCCTCCTCAGGCGCTCCATGAAGCCAGCTACATCAATAGGTGTCCCCGTCTCAAACTTCTGGCGAATTACCTTGAGCCCATTACGAATAGACTGCTCTATTCGATCCTCATCATCAGCAAGCAGCTTCTTATCGGAGAGCAAATCCTCGATATGCGTCAGCGTATAGTTGGAGTTCGGTCGGCAGTCGAATGAGAGGGTCTTCCCCACCGCTCCGACTGGTGACTTCAAGTAATGGAGCAGGAGATAGAGCGTAGTCAGTCGCTGCTGCCCATCCACGACCTCATATGGCTCTTCCTTCCCCTTGACCTTAGCTACTACGAGCGATCCGATATAGTAGTCTCCCTGCGAGTCATTGATATCATCGATGAGCTGCACGATCTCCTCATCCTCCCAGGCATACGCACGCTGGTAGCGAGGGATCACGTAGCACGCCCCCTTATCAAAGAGCGTCGTATTGTCGTCAAGTATTCTTAGTTCCTGTATCATCTATAGGTATCCGTTTAGTCGAAGAAGGTCTTCATATAGCGGCTGCCATTTCTCAGTCTCGGCTTTATTATGCTCCCTCACGAGCTTGAGGGAGAGCCCTGATACCTCGGTGTGTCTACGAGCATTAGAGATCAGCGAGATCACAGGCTTGATATTGCTATAGCTATCCTTATCCCCGAAACCGATGGCATAGCGATTGACGGAGTCGAAGCCTAAATGTTTCATATCTACTCGGAGCATCATCGCCCAGGTAAAGAGCTTCTTCACGGCCATCGGGTCAAAGTTATAGAAGCGGTCATAGTAGCAGAGCAGCGCGCAAAAGAAAAGCTGGCGTGCATGGTTCATCCCTATGGACGGAGACTTGCATGCCCTATCAAGCTCGGCGGGAGTGTTCACCGCGTCACGCTTTGCCTGATTATCTATGAGTATTTTTTTAATCACAGCGAAGTCGGGGTTATCTATGAGCTCCTGCTTGACGCTATGCAGCATCTGCATATAGTGGTCTACCATCTCGAAGAAGTCCCGCCCCGAGATAAGCGGCTCCGTAAGCAGGAAGTAGGGCATGGCCTTGTTAGCCCGGTGGGCATAGGTATAGCCCGAGCTCTCCTCAATGCCCTTGTAATGATCTATCTCAGCTGCGGTAAATCGACGTGACTTACGTCGCTTCGACCAGTTCCATAGAGGGAAAAGGTAATTATCGAAAAGCTCACGAATGGCCTTAGGATCCTTGGATTCCCACTTCAAGACCGCACGCTCCATATCATACTTATCGCGGATCTCTCGGAGGTGATAGGCCTTGAGCAGGTCATGAGGATAGAGCTCACGACCTCGGGTATTCTGCGAGTCAAAGAGCTGGAAGGCTTCGCTCAGCTCATTGACGGTAAGGACGACCACCTCGAGCGTATCGCTCAGAGCACGCTTGAAGGCTGCTTTCGTCGCCTCCTCTACCGAGGAGAACCATTCTCGTATGGTTCTAGAGTTCGCATTCAGGTTCATCTGTGTGAGCTTGTCCGAGAACTTGGTCGAGAGCAGTTTGCAGGAGAAGTCAGGCTGCAGATAGAGCTTCAAGAGCAAGAAGGAGAGTAGTCGCTGCTGCCCATCGACGACCTCGTAGGGCTCTGTATCGCTTGCTCGATAGAGGATCACCGTCCCCACACGATATTTGAAATGCGGATACTTCCTCGCATCCTCAATACTCTTCTGAATATCGAGGATGAGGTCTGTGATGTTCTTGGCGCCCCACTTGTAGGGGCGCTGGTAGCTCGGGATGAGCAAGTCCTTGGCTAGGAGCTGATCTACTGACCATATCTCTGGTCTATCTTTCTGTGGATCCATTGCGCTATTGGATACTCGGTAGCGTGATTGATGCTTCATAGTCGGGGCACGAAAGTTGCACAAAGGTAGTGAATCTCAAACTAAGCATAAGCAGCTCATTCTAAAGATATAAGCAAAGCTCCTGACAGTCCCCCGATGCAGCGCCTCCTGGGCTGTAGCGGATGTGAAGGATATCAGTCAGGAGGCTGAGGGACGTCAGTCACGGCGCTGAGGGGCGGCAGTCACGGTGCTGAGGGACGTCGGTCAGCGAGCTGAGGCTTAAGAGGGGGCGACGCTGGGGGCAGGACAAGCGGAGCAAGGGAGGCCGATTCGCAAGCACGACTTGCTAATCTAGAGGAGCATTGGCCCTCATACGGCACACTCTCCCGAATAGTGTGCAGCATTTAGCTTATCTTTGCAGCGCCTCGGGGGATTGGCCTCCAGGCGCTAGCCTCCGCTAGCTCTAGTATGATATACGACAAGAATCTCGATGAAACGAACCCTAGCGCTGGGACTGCTGTCCCTGCTTAGCCTCTCCTCGGCCGAGGCAGGAGGTCTGCTGAACAACACCAGCCTGCACGCACGCTACCTACGTAGCCTAGCGCGCAATGCCTCCACTGCTATCGACGCTACCTACTATAACCCCGCAGGGCTGGTATTCACGCCCGACGGCTGGCGCTTCAGCCTCAACAGCCAGACCGTGCTCCAGCAGCGCGACATCGAGGCGACCTTCGCTCCCTTCGCCTACAACGGCGGGCAGCAGACCAAGCACTTCGAGGGCAAGGCTACCGCCCCCATCCTCCCCACCCTCATGGGAGCCTACAAGAAGGGCAACTGGGCCTTCTCGGCCGTAGTCGGCGTCTTCGGTGGCGGCGGTAAGGCGAGCTTCGGCCAGGGCCTCCCCGTCTTCGAGGGGCAGGTAGCGGCCATCCCCGCTACGACGCAGGCACTGACGGGCTTGCTCTCCAACCCCGCTCTGGCACAGCTCATCCCCGCGGCAGTGCGCCAGCAGCTCCCCACGATGCTCGCCCCCCTGACGGGCGTCAATCAGTACCGCCTCGATAGCCAGCTGGAGGGCCTGCAGTACACCCTCGGGCTGCAGCTCGGGGCGAGCTACAAGCTCACCGACTACCTCTCCGCCCACCTCGGCGCACGCATCAGCTACGCCTACAATACCTACTCGGGGCACATCGGCAGCATCCAGGTCAATAAGCCCGGCACGGCTGGCGAGTACGTCCCCGCTCCTGCCTACTTCGCCCTCGTAGATCAGGGCCTGCAGTCGCGCCTACCTGCGCTGCAGCCACTCCTCGGGAGTCTGCCCGCAGCCGCCCAGGCCTCGGTACAGACGGTACTCGGGCTACCCAAGCGCTTCGCCGAAGGGACGAAGGACAAGCAGATCGAGGTCAAGCAAACAGGCCTAGGTATCGCGCCCATCATCGGCCTGCACTTCCAGAAGGACGGCTGGGACGTCGGGGCCCGCTATGAGTTCCGCACGGCGCTGACGGTGCGCAACAAGACGAAGCACAACGGCTCGGGCATGGCACAGTTCGACGACGGCGTCGAGACGCCCAACGACCTGCCCGCAGCGCTTGCCCTCGGGGTCTCCTACCGCGTCCTGCCCAGCCTCACGGCCTCGGTCGGCTTCAACCACTTCTTCGAGAAGCAGGCCCGTATGGCAGGCGGTAAGGAGGCGCTGCTGAAGCACAACACCAGTGAATACCTCTTCGGCCTCGAGTGGCGCGCCAAGGACTGGCTGGAGCTCAGCGCAGGCCTCCAGCTGACGCGCAAGGGCGTGACGGACGACTATCAGAGCAACCTGCACTTCGACATGAGCTCCAACTCCTACGGCCTCGGCGCCGGGATCCAGCTGACGAAGGAGCTGCAGCTCAACCTCGCCTACATGTTCACCGACTACCGCGACCACCAGAAGGAGGCGCTCTACATCGCCAAGAGCGCCCTCACCCCGCAGGGCGTCAGCGCCAAGGAGCGCTACACCCGCAAGAACCAGATCTTCTCCATCGGTATCGACTACACGCTCTAGGATAGCGAGCTCCCGACAGCAACAAAGCGGGCTCCCCGAGGCACTGACCTCAGGGAGCCCGCTTACTCTATCGCCCCCACCCTTCCCCTTGCCTCGCTCCCAAGCGCAGGCAAGCAAGGAGCCAAGCACGCCCGTGCCCAAAGGGGTAAAAGCGCGCAGCCCCACAGCGGCAGCTCCTCCCGAGGGAGGGCTTACCGCTGTGGGGCTGCACTACTTGGATCGAACTCGGGCTACTCCTCGGCTGGGCTCGGAGTGGACTCTGTCGGCTCGGAGCAGACAGGCTCCGTCCCCTCGAAGCAGCTACGCAGTAGCTCGGGGATGTCGAACTGATGGGTCTTGAGCCCCTCGAGCAGCTCCTTCCCCTGAGGGGTCAGAGAGAAGAACATCTGACGACGATCCTCCTTACCGAGGCGGCGCACGAGGTACTTCTTACGCTCCAGCGAACTGGTGACCTTCGAGGTATTGGAGGGCGATAGACCCGTCTGCTGACAGATGAAGGAGGGGGTCACGCGCTCGTAGCCCGTGACACAGAGCACCATGGCCTCGTTGAGCGAAAGGCCGTGTGCCGTGGTGAGGGAGTCCTCTAGGGCGGCCAGCGCCCGGACTAAGTCCCTCATCACACAGATGGATCGTACGTACTCCATAGATCGTTATTGCTAGTTCGTCATTAAATAAACAGGTTCACACCCGCCTGCTCGGCGCGCTCCATGTAGGAGGCGACACCGCCGACGGTGACCTCGTCCAGCAGCTCCTCGCGCGCTATGCCCATGACGTCCATAGACATCTGGCAGGCGATGAACTCCACGCCAGCGGCGAGCGCCTGCTGGCGTAGGGATTCGACGGAGTCCACGCCCTTCTGCTTCATCAGGTAGCGCATCATCCGCGGGCCGATGCCGAGGAAGTTCATCTTCGACAGCGGGAGCTTGGTCGAGTCTGAGGGGAGCATCCAGCCGAACATACGGCCGAAGAAGTCCTTGTCCACGCGTGGCTTGTGCTCGCGCTTCAGGACGTTGAGCCCCCAGAAGGTAAAGAAGATGCTGACCCGTCCCCCCGTGGCGGCTGCGCCGTTGGCAAGGACGAAGGTCGCCAGCGCCTT
>ERZ773077.754-NODE-754-length-23710-cov-33.564616_pt1 | contig 23710 bp, 34 predicted proteins | sample MGYA00580612_ERZ773077 | MGnify/ENA primary metagenome ERZ773077 (study PRJEB29015, sample SAMEA2737971) | human oral metagenome | biome: human oral; feature: human-associated habitat; material: dental | place: China | collected 2021 ...
AAAAGTTGCAGACGGCCTCGCCGTTGGGCATGTAGCGCACTTCGGGGTCGCGGCCCAGGCGGCCGATTAGGATGGCTTTGTTTAGGCTCATTGCGGTAATTCCTCATTGTTTGCGGATTGTCCTTCGCTGCCGTTTGTTTCGGCAGTAGGTTGGGATGGTTGTTCAGGCTGTCCGACAATATCGTTCAGGTTGCTGCGGGTGTCGGGTTTGATTTCGGGGACGGCGAACCAATCCGATGCCTTGCTCATACCGTCTTTGATGCTGGTATAGATTTTGCGCAGTTCCAAAAACTGGGCGGGGCGGATGGCCTCTATCCGGCATTGGTAGCGCAACTGAACCATCTCGGCGGTTACGCCGTATTGGCTGTAGGCTTCCAACATTTTTTTGATGCTCTCTTCGCTCAAATCTACATTGGCGGCCAAGGTTGTGCCGCATTGGGCAACGGCCGCCTCCACTACGTCGCCGGGGATGACGCCCAAGATGCAGGCACGCAGGCGGCGTGCGCCGTTGTTGGCGACGATTTCGTAAATATCGCGCGGGTCGGTCAGGGTTTTGGTTTTGCCTCCGGCGAAGCGTTTGTGCGGCACCTGAAACACTTTGACTTGGCGGGTGTTGGTTTCCAAATCCCAAGCGTAGGCTTCCACGGTGCTTTCGCCGTTGCTTTGGCTGATTTCTCGGATGCCGAAGTCGATGTTGCCCCAGTTTTGGGCGAGGACTTCGGCCAGCCGTATAGACGGGCCTTCTACCATTTGGTTGCCGCGCGGATATTGGTAAACCGCGCCTTCGGCCAATGATTGACGGGTACAGGCGTTCAGGATTCTGTCCATTGCCTGTATCTGGTTGCGCGGAAACTGCTTGGCCATGACAACCATGGCCTGAACTTCGGTGGCTTCGCGGTGGGCTTTGCTTTCGGCTATGCCGTTGTGCTGCGGTGCGGCCGGGGTGTTGAACGGGTTTTGTACGGTGGGATGGGTCATGATGTTTCCTTTATCGGTATGCCCATGCGGGCAGGGATAGGGTTTCGATTTCTTGGCTGTAGGCTGTCCACTCTTGGCTCTTCTCGGCCTTCAGCAAGGTTTCCAAGTCGCGTCGGAATAGTTCGTGTCCGTAGGCTTTGGCGTCATCATCCAAGCTGTAACAGGCGACGGCATAGGGGGCGGTTTTTTCTACGGCGATGAAGACAAAGCCACGCGGCCATTGCCCGGTTGCTTGGTAGTAGCCTTCGCTGTAAAAGGCATCTTGGACGTGGTATCGGTATTTGGCTACGCTGCGGGCAAACTCTTCTGGGCTGGCGTCAGCGGTGCTTTTCAAATCAACAATGATGCCGCCGGGATGCAGGTAGTCGGGGCGGCAGCGGCAATCGATACCGCTGTCTTCGTCTGTCCAAAAGATGCTTTGCTCGGCCTTCCCCCCTTGCAGCAGGGCTGATGCTTTAGGATGGGCGGCAATGGCGGCGGCCATGCCTTCGATGTCCGTCAGCCATTCGGCTTTCAGCACGGTCTGCCCGCTTTGACGGATGCTCTCCAACATAGCCTTGCCCTCCTTGGTGCGCCCGTTGAAGTCGGGCGGCAGGACGGTGTAGGCCGTCTGAAAGGTATCGGGCAACAGGATGTAGTCGTGAAAGGCCGAACCGAAAACCAAAGCATCGCCGCCTTCGTGTTCCGCCTCACGGGCTGCCTTGTAATGGGCGGGCGATTTGGCGATTTTGTCCAGCCCGCTTTTACTGATGGCGGGGTGTGCGTGGTAGTCGGCATTGGATAGGCCGTCTATGATTTGTGGCATATACCCTCTGGTTAATCAATATCTCGTGCTGTCAGCATGGCATCGGCCATTTTGTAGCAATCTATCGCGACGCCAACCCACCAATCATCTGATGGGAAACCGCTTTTAGTTAGACTGGTAATAACGTCTGTATAAATTGCTGGCAATACCCTTGCTGCAAAATAGTCTCGTAGGCTCATCCCTATTTCAGGGAAAAATTTTGTTGATTCAGGGATTGGGAATGCCGCGCCACCTTTAGATTCCCACGTACTTCCTTCTTCTACCTGAACTTCGACTTCGTATTCGCTAAACCATTCTGTTTTACCATCTTTTTCAAAGATGCAGCGGTAACGTATAGGGTTTGCCATGCTATCTATTACAACGGCGGGATGTCCGTTCACTTCTACTTTTGTTCCAAATTTCAGCATAATTTCTTTCCTTTTCTAGGTGTCCTTTTCCATTTTGGTTGCCTTTTTGCAGGCGGGGCAGGTGATGATTCGGGGCATGGCGTTACTCCGACCCTATATTGCCTTGCGCTTCTTCCAGTCGGCTGCGGGCGACCTCTATTAACAATTCGTACTCGCGTTTGGTTTTTTCGTCGTGTACTTTTGCAGATTTGTCTAAAAACTCTTCCACGCTGCCGGTGAGACAACCGCGTGTGGCTATCAGGCCGTTTTTACCGCAATAAACTGTCAAAGTGCCGTTTTCCGTTCCGACGTTGGAAAACCACACAACGGAATGTCTGTTGAGTACCTGTGCGTTGCCCGCTACCTGTGCGTTGCCGTATACCTGTGCGTCGCCGTATACACATGCGTTGCCGTATACCTGTGCGTTACCTGATACCCATGCGTCGCCGTATACCCGTGCGTCGCCCGATACACATGCGTCGCCCGATACCCGTGCGTTACCGGATACCTGTGCGTTGCCGTATACCCATGCGTCGCCGTATACACATGCGTCGCCGTATACCCGTGCGTTGCCTGATACCCATGCGTCGCCGTATACACATGCGTTGCCTGATACCCATGCGTCGCCGTATACACATGCGTTGCCGTATACCTGTGCGTTGCCGTATACCCATGCGTCGCCGTATACACATGCGTTGCCGTATACCCGTGCGTTGCCGTATACCCATGCGTCGCCGTATACCCGTGCGTTGCCTGATACCCATGCGTTGCCTTCTTGTGACAGGTTTTGTTCGGACTCAATATAACCGCCGAACTCACCCTCTTTTACATCGCGAAAATCCTTTAATGCTTTGATTCGGTAAAGTTCACGACCACCAAACTCTATAAATTCGTCTTTTAAAATTTCGTATTTCATTTCATTCCCCTGTCGGTTCATACGGCGGATGCCAATCGGTGCGGTCGGCTTCCTCAAATTCTTTGGCGGCTTTTGCATCCCGGTCGGCGGCTTCTGCCTCCACGGCGTTCATTCGCCGCATCCATGCTATGTCTGCTTCCACTTCCTGCCGCGTTTTGGCGGCGTCCCATGCGGGCGGCGGGGTTTTCGCGGGTTGCGCTTCGCTGCCGCCGTAGACGGCCAACACGGCCAATACGGCGAAAAACAGCATCCAATTGATGACTTTGGTCATTTCCGTTTCCTTTGCTAAACATTTATGGGGCAGGGCGCGGATGGGGGTGAGAGAAATGCCCCGTCCAGCCAGGGGATTAAAGCTGCCGCACCCTGTCCGATAATTGTTTGTTGTTGCGTGCCGCGACGGTAAGGAGGCCGTCCGCACGCTGTCGAAGGTTTAATCAGGCTCTTTCCGCGCCTGTGGTATGCCCACTCTCCGACTAACGGCATACCATTGATGGACTATCATCATGTCTACTTAAAGCGGTATCGGTCTAAATACGGAGGGGTGGCGAATCCCCCTGTCTCTGCCTGCCGCCTGCGTCTTGCGGCACTCCCCCGCGCCCGGGGGTAGCATATTGCGCCTGTCTGCAATGCCGTATTTAGGCCGATGCCGCCTTATGCGGCCATGCGTACCGTCCGCAGTGCGAGGTATTTGTTGTAGTTCGGCATTTCGATGCCCAGCGGCAAGGGACGCTCTTTGTTTTCATCCAGTACGCAGTAAACGAAATCGTCGAAAACTTCCTGCGTGTAGGCTTCTTGGTATTCTTCGCGGGTATATTCGGCTTCGTCGGCCCATACCCATTCCATCAGGATTTGCAGGCCGTATTTCTTGGCCAGCCGTTCGGCTTCTTCTTTGTCCGCCTCTTCCTGCTCCTCTTTGGCGTAGGTGTATGCCCAGTCGGCTTCGTTATCTGCCATCGCCCGTGCGACGGCGGGGTTTTCGATGTAGGGGTACATTTGCTGTCTCCTTCCGCCCCTTTCGGGGCGGGGTGTCAAATCGGGCTGATGAAGTGCCATGTGTCGGCGTTTAGGGCGATGCGGCAGGCGTCTTGGTAGTTGCCTTCCACTTCTTCGAGCATCGGGCTGCCTACCCACTCTATCCATGCCCGTTTCTTTTTGCCCCTGCCTTCTTGCAAGATTCGTCCTACGGTGCTTTCCTGCTTGGTGTCCCAGTCGTTGAACCGCATGATGTTGGCGAGGTGTTTCATTTCTGTTTCCTTGGTTGTTTTGTTTCGATGGGTGTATTTTAGCGAAAAGCTAAAATATAGCAATACGTAGATTTACGAAATTTCGTAATAGTATGATTTTAAATTGAATTAAATTTAGCGAAACGCTTTAAAAATTTTAGGCAACAAAAAAACCGCCCTTTTCGGGCGGTCGTGTCGGTTTTGTGTTGTTTTCAGGTTCGACGGGCGTGAAAAAGCCCGCATGATGCGGGCGGAGGATTATGCTATAGCAAATTTTGCAATCAGAAGCTTAACTTCCCTGCTGGCATATCGTGATGTTGAAGCCCCGGCAATGATACGCCCCAACAGTTGTTCGCTACATGGTGATTTCACGGAGAATATTCCTTCGTGCACACGGTTTTCTATGTGTTCGACGGCATCAATCCTTGCATCACGGTAGCGGACATAACTGTCATGTTGGACAAAAGGATGTTCTCCCTGCCTGATGATGCAGGCATTATCATATGGGATATTTGCCCGGATAGAAGAAATGCCGACAGAAAGAACCTGCGGCTTATTCCCACGGTTGGGCAGAATACACGGATTGACTAGGATGGTAAATAAGTGTTGGTAGCTATTTGGACCGGATGGGATGAGTAGGCATTCTCCTTGCCTGCATTGCCACGATTGAGGCATACCGTCTCCTACCCGAAAGCGCGATTGACGTAAGCCTGTTCTTCCAGTCTTTCTACAATCGCTACGGCTTGCTCGTCATCATAACCAAGCACAGACAACAGTTTTTTGATGGGAATTGGGCGGCTTGAGCCGTGAGGGTCTTCCCATTCCGGGCATAACCCGTTGTGGGTCATGTTGCGCAGATCCCATGCGGAATGATGGCCGTAATTCTCCCAAACCGATTCCAGTACTTCCAAATCGGCTTCGGATAATGCCAATAAGTCTTGCTCGGGCGTCCGAATCATACTTGGATCGCGTAAGGCAAGCATTCTGTTTTCGCGGTCGCTAACCCACGTTGCCCATCCGTTCGGAACGGACTCATGTCCGCCGTTGATGAAATCCAAGGTCATGGAGAGTACCGGGCCATGCGGCATTGAAACCAACGCATCACCTGTCAGGCCTTCTCCGAAGCGTAAAAAAGACTCACGTTCAGCCAAGTACATCAGCTTCATCAGCTTCAGTACTTCAAGCCTGCCGTTTGCCTTGTACAGCATGAAGGCGGCCGCCTGGGCAGCCTTTGGCTCTTGGAAAATGGTATCGTTGTGCGGTTTCATGCTTTTAATTATATGCGGTTGTTTGTAAAGCAGGCAATCTAAATCCGGCACATTTCCGTACATTTTACATCTTTTCGATATATTTCAGCATATTCCTCAATCCGACACGAACCGTTTGTGTCGTTTCAGGTTCGGCGGGGTGTGAAAAAGCCCGCATAATGCGGGCGGGTTAAATGGGCGGGCTATGCCTGATTCATGGCGAGCAGGGCGGCTTTGGCTAAAAAACCGCTGCGTGTTTCATGGTTTGCGGATGTATATTCATCTACCCTATCGAGAAGGTATTGCGGCCAGCTGACGTTAAATCGGATTTGCTGCTGACTGATTTTTGCAGGGTCGATTTCAATCATTACCCATGTTGCGCCATGATAATCAGGTTCTTGGCTCAAATCGGCAATGCTGCTTACGGCAAGGTTTTTAAACTCGCCGTCCTCAATCATACCGTCAATATGCATATAGGCGGCAGAACGGGCGTTGGCAATGGCTTCTTCAACGGTGTCGCCATAAGAGAAACAGCCGGGAAGGTCGGGGATGGTTACGCCGTATGCCGAATGTTCATCTTTGTGCAGGGCGGCAGGGATAAACATTTGATTTCCTTTAATTATGTTATTCGGGTTTGGTTTATGGGCGCGTGAGATAACCCGTTGATTGTTTGATTAGAAGAAGAGCAGCGGGAAACCCCGCTGCCTGCCGTTACTTCAAACCGGCTTGCTTATAGATATTTTTTACAGTACCTATCGGCAAGTCTTTTTTCGGGTGCGGCACGGTTACACGACCTTTTTTTGTCGGGTGCTTATATTGCGAATGGCTCCCGGATTGTGCAACTTTATACCAACCGTCTTGTTTGAGTAGGGCGATAACGTCTAGACTGTTCAATTATCACTCCTAATCTTAATGCATGGCACGTCTGCCAATGTGTGTAATAATACACACTATTTTTTATTTTGTCAATTTTTATGTGTATTCGTGTGTAAAAATATCTTTCGGCAGCGGTTGCAGGGGAGGGTGTAAAAAGGCCGTCTGGGTTTCAGGACGGCCGAGCTGCCTCAATAAAAGATATGCCGTCTGAACCGTCAACCGAAAGTTGAACGTTCAGACGGCATTTTGTCAGGATTGTTTCAAGAGGATTGCGCCAGCGTGAACTTACGCTTAAGCATTTCATTTATGATTCTGGTGGAATTTATAAATTTGACACGCTTTTTAATAGCATCAATCCCCAATTCTTCAATCATATCTGACAGCAATCCGTTTACGAAAGACGATGGCACGCCGGCAATATCTTCAAAAGATATGGCAATATTGTTGCCTTTGTCCAATTCTGATTTTACTGCGCCATAAGCGGTAAAACCATCATCGTAGGTGCTATATTGCGATACGACGGATGTAATTTTTATCTCTACCAGTCCCATGAAAACTCCTCCCTGTCGCCCTGTTGCAAATCCAATTCGCTTGCAAAAAGGGTTATTTCAAACGCTGTCCCTTTAAAAAATGGTTCATTTGTCAAATGGCTGATGCGGTGCGCCCCATTGCCGTCGGCAGTAACAAGCGAGTAAACATTCCCTGTCCTTAAGGCAAATTGCCCACCATTATTACATATAACCGATGTCAGGGTAAATAATCCCATTCCTGCATTTCTTGGTGATGATTTGGTCGTAAAACCCTCCTGTAGGGCGTAGTCAACTGCCTCCTCCGGTAACAAATCGGGGTGCGACTTCCTGATTTTTTCAACCAGGCCTATCCCATTGTCTGACAGGCATATCTTTATTTCACCACATCTGGGGTAATATTGGATGAATATACTTGAGAACTCAATCCCCGAGTGGTCTCGGGTGTTGTTGAACAGCTCCTCTAGGCATACTTGTATTTCGACTAACGCGTTTGTATTGGTATTCAGCAGCCTTGCCAGCCATGGCATGGCCGTGAACCTTAACCATGCAACAGTTTCTCTCGGAAGCAGCCGCTTTATCGGGAGACTGCTGTCCCTACATTCCGAATGTAGAGAAAGTCTTTTCCCCGACATAAGTAGGAAAAATTCGCAATCGTCCATAAACCTTACCGGTTCCTTTAGATTCCCCGCCGCGTCAATATGCCCGCAAATGTAGGTTTTCCAATTTTTAGACTTTATATCTGCAATTTCGTTAAATAAAGCCGTCATTGAGAAAGCATCAATGAATTTCAAAGTCGAAGCATCGAAAAAGATTGTTTTGTTTACTGTCGATCTCGCACATACCGCTTCGATTCTGGCGCAAAGTAAGGCCACAGTCTTATGATTCAGTCTTTCAGGAAAGACTATGGTATTACTTGGTCTTTTCAGTGCATTCATTTTTATACATTTCTTTAAATCTGTTATGGTGTAAATCCACTAGATTTAATCCCTCAATCCAACACGCTCCACCAAAAGACGCGGCCTAGAACTGGCTCAAACGCCATGCGCCGCGTATGCGTCCGATGATGTGTACGGCGTTTAAATCCTCGCCGCGCACGGTTTCGGTTCGGTATGAGCTGTTGTCGCTGATAATCATCAGGCCGCCGCCGACGGTGGATTGCAGCCGCTTGGCCTTCAGGCCGTCTATATACCAAAATTTCCATTAAACCGTCCTTTAAATCTACTTTTAAATCTACTTTGATTAATTGATATTTCCGCACCGCTACTGCGCCAGCTTGAGGGAAATCACGCCGTAGTATCTGCCGATGATGCGGAAGCGGTCGTTTTCGTCGATGGGGAAGGCTTGGTAGTGGGGATTGTCGGAGAGGGCGAGGAGGCCGGCGGGGGTTTTTTGCAGGCGTTTGGTGTAGAGGCCGCCGGCGTAGGCGAAGAAGTAGATGCCGTCGCCTGCGAAGGTGTCGGCTTTGGTGTCGATAAGGACGGCGGATGTTTCGGGGATGGTGGGCTCCATGCTGTCGCCGCGCGTGCCGACGATTTTGAGGCCGGAGGTGTCGCGGCCGGAGAAGAGGCGGCGCACGGCGTCGAGGGGAAATTCCACGCTGCTGATGGGGGACGGCCAGTCGTCGGCTTCGATGCCGCCGCCGCACGCGCCCGCCATGTCGAGATGGTCTATGCGGATGGTTTCGGTGTCTTCGGGAGGGAGCGGCAGGGTTTCGGACGGCTGGTCGAACCATGCGTGAGGCTTCCCTGTCAATCTTTCAATTTCTCTTGCTGTTTCAGATTTCAAAGAACGTGGTTTCCCTGTTTTTGAATCGGGGGATGCGTTTATCCATTGGCTGATTTGTGCCGCTGATTTCCCTATAACTTTACTCAATCCATTCTGCCCGCCAAATTCATTGGCAAGAATTTTCAGTTTCTCTCTATAAGTTTCTTCAATCGTTTTCATTTTCGGCGAATCCTTGATTTAAATAAGATTTATTTTAGCAAAATGCTAAAAATATAGAATACGCGAAATGCTTTATTTTTTGTTTAGCGATATGCTAAAATAAACGAAAAAATCAACTGGAGTTTATTTTGGATTTAAGCAGCTACTTAGAGCAGCGTGGCGCTGCATCAGATTTGGCGGCGCGGCTAGGTGTGCCGCCGGTAAGCGTTTTTCATTGGGCGCGCAAGCAGCGTCCGATTCCGATTGTGCGCTGCGTCCAAATCGAAAAGCTGACCAACGGCGCGGTGAATCGGAAAGACCTGCGCCCGGACGACTGGCACGAGATTTGGCCTGAGTTGAAGGAGGATTGAGATGGAAGAAAGATATTTGAAGCTGAAAAAGAAGGATATCAAACGTTTGAAAAAGCTGGTGTGGAAGAAGGCAGAGCAGGCCGATGCCCTGCCTATGGATACGCTTATGTCGCTGGAAAACGCTTTGTTGTATCTGAGGGATTACCGCTCTTTTTCCAAGCGCACCGCTTCCAAGTGAAGCGCGGTTTGTTCGACGAAGGCGGCAATGGTTTCGGCACTTTGTTTGATGAGGACCGGACTCGAGCCTTTCAGAAATATGTCGGGCTTGGCCTGTATGGCGGCTTTGGCGATTTCTACGGCCTGTTCGTATGCGGATTGGGACATTTCGATTCTCCGTGAAGGGTTGTTTGTGGAAATTCAATCATAGCACGGATGACAGGCCGGAAAGACGGCCAAAAAAAGCCCCGCGTTTGGGCGCGGGGTGGTGGAAGTTTGATTTAAAAAAGAGGTTTGATTATGGACGATAAACAGAGCCAATGCAAGCGGAAATTATTCGGAGGGTCGGAAGTATGACCCGAGACGAAAAGATACGGGAAGCATACCTGCTGGTGTCCGCTTATATGCGGGCGGAAGACGTTACCAAGGCGCGCGAGGCTTTGGAGCGGTGGGCTGAGGTTGTGAAAGGGGTTGAGGATGAGGCCGTCTGAAAGTTTAAAGGTTGCCGGAAGGCCGATAGCGTATTACCCCAAGCTGGCTAAGCCGTTGGGTGGTGTAAATGCGGCAATTTTGTTCGGTCATTTCTTCTACTGGCACGATAAAACAGAAAACCCTTTAGGGGTTTACAGGACGGCGGAAGAGATTGAGGACGAAACGGGACTTTCTGTCCAAGAACAAAGAACGGCACGGTCGAAATTAAGGGAACGCGGTGTCTTGATTGAAACTGAAAAAAGAATTGAGCACCGAATTTACTACAAACTGGATTTGAACGCTTTTGATGATTTGATGTTGCAACATTCGGGGAGTGAGGAATCAACAGCCCCGAAATGCAATATCAACAGCCCCGAAATGCAAAATCAACATTCGGGGAGTGAGGAATCAACAGCCGTTATAAGAACAGAAGATTTAACAGAAGATTTAACAGTAAATACCCCCTTACCCCCAAACGCCGCAGACGGGGAAAACGGTTTGAACGCTGGCGCGTTTGTTCCCGCTGACGCGGGAACGTGCAAGCAGGGTGAAGACGGGGTTTTGCAGGAGGAAACCACCGTTACGCCAGCCCTGAAGACAAACCGTGCGGGAGGAAATACGCGGCGTAGCCGGTACAACCAAGTGCCATGCCAAGACATTGCAGACTGCTACAACGAGATTTTAGGCGGTTGTCTGCCAAGGGTGCAGCTGCTGTCGGAAGCGAGAAAACGGGCTATTGCCGCCCGCTGGTTCGAAGTGATGGGGACAAAAGCCCCAAACGGCAAAGTCCGATTTGAGAACGCTGAAGACGGTGTGAAATGGTTTGCATCGGTTTTCCGCAAAATCACCAAGAACGCATTTTGGATGGGCGACAACCAATCAGGATTTGCAGTTAATTTTGACTGGATTTTTAAGCCGACCAACTTTCTGAAAGTGCTGGAATGGCATCCGCCAAGAAGCTGACGGGAAAATGAAATGAATGAAATCGAAGAAATGCATGTTGTCGAATCGCTGACAAACCTTGAGGCCGAGCAAACAGTGTTGGGGGCAATCCTGATTGAGCCTACTGCGATTGTGAAGTGTGCCGCGCTGACCCCTGAAAAGTTTTATCAGGCACAGCACAGGGTGATTTACCGCGCACTGTTGGACATGACGGCAGCCAGCGAGCCGATCGACATCATCACGCTAAATGACAAGCTGGAGGCGAGGGGAGAAGCGGAAAACGCAGGAGGCTTGGCCTATCTGATTGAGTTGCAGCAAAACACGCCGTCTGCCGCGAATATTGCCCAATACGCCAAAATCGTGAACGACAGGTACATCGTGCGCGGGCTGCTGATGGTGTCGGCGGAAATCGAAAAAATCGCATTGTCCAAAGACGGCGGGGACGTTTCCCAAAAGCTCAACGCGGCAGCCGACAGTTTGGCAGAGGTTGGGAAAAATGCCGTGCAACGCGGGAATAAAACCTTTCTCGAAACGCTGAAAGATTTGATCGCGGATTTGGATAAACGGCTGGAGGGCGTGCGTTTCGGCTTGCCGACCGGACTGCCGAAGTTGGACGAAATAACCGGCGGCCTGCCTGATGGAAACCTGATTGTAATCGCCGCCCGCCCGTCTATGGGTAAAACCGTGCTGGCTGAAAACATCGCCCGGTACATATTGAAGCAGGGTAAGGCGGTGTATTTCCAAAGCTACGAAATGAATGCGGTGGAGTTGGCCAGACGCAGTGCGGCAGCGGAATGCGGTATCGAGATGCACAGCTTGAAGACGGGCAGGCTGACGGATACCGATTATCAGAATTTGAATTTGTACCTGTCCAAAGCGCAAAACTGGCGGCTGGATGTGAACTGCGATTTGTTGAATGTTGATGAACTTTGTTTTTTGGCAAAGGAAAAGAAAATGACAACGGGGCTGGATTTGTTGGTGGTGGATCACCTTCACATCATGCCGCGCCCGAATAAAAACAACGAGGTGCAGGAGTTGGGCGATATTTCACGCCGTCTGAAAAACCTTGCCGTCGAACTGAATATCCCCGTCGTGCTGGTTGCCCAATTGAACAGGGGTAGTGCCAAGGCATTGGATAAACGCCCGAACATGGCGGATATACGCGGCAGCGGCAGCATTGAGCAGGACGCAAACATCATCATCATGCCACACCGTGAAAGCTATTACGACAATCAAATAAATCCGCATTTGGCGGAGTTGATTATTGCCAAGAACCGAGACGGCGAGATGGGCAGTGTGGTTTGCGGCTGGAAAGGCCAGTTTGCAAGGTTCGAGGATGAGCCGGATTTGAACTGGACGCCCCCGCAAAAGGAAAGCAGATGGGGTGATGGCTATGCAGTCTGAAACCTGCCTGCACTGCGCCATGCCGATTTCCGCGATGCGGCGGCCAAGGGGATGACGGGCTTCCTGACCTGCCCGACGGTGGATAAATGGCGATACCTGAACAGGCGCACGGTATGCGAGAGCGGGAAGTTTCAGACGGCCTCCGAAGGGGTGGTGGCAAAACGGATTGAATGGTTTGAGAGGAAAAAATGACGGGAATAGTGGGTTTGATTTGGCTGACGGGCGCGGCGGTTGTCGGGCTGGTGTTGGGGTTGGTTGTGATTGTGGTGGAAGAGGTTGGGAGGAGGATGAATGGCTAAGCGTAAATGCAAAATATGCGGCACGGTGTTTGAAAAGCAGAGGCCGTTGCAGTTTGTCTGCTCGCTGAGATGTGGGATTGAGTACGCCAAGGAGCAAAAGAGCAAGGCGGCACTCAAAGCCAAGGCCGAAGCCAAGCGCAAGGAGCGGGCTAAAACAGCAGCCATACGCCACAAGTTGGAAACGATACCGGAACTGACGAAAAAGGCGCAGGCGGCGTTTAACCGTTACATCAGGTTGAGGGATAGAAGCAAGCCTTGCATCAGTTGCGGCAAGCCGTTAGGCGGTGAGCCGAACAGCTACGACGCCGGGCATTACCGCAGTGTGGGCAGTTCGCCGCATTTGCGCTTTGACGAGGGTAATGTGCACGGACAGTGCAAGCACTGTAATTGCCACCTATCCGGCAATGTGGTGGCGTATCGACAAGGTTTGATTGGGCGTATCGGGCTGGCCGAAGTGGAGCGTATCGAAGCCGATCAGTCGGAAAAGCATTACGGCAAGCAGGATTTGCGCGAACTGGCAGCGACGTATCGGAAAAAAGTGAGGGAGCTTGAAAAATGCAATCCGTAACCTACCGCCTGCAAATCCAAAATATGCGCCCGCTGATGACGACTATTTGGAATAACCTGCAAGGCTGGCTGAAAGAAAGCCCTGATTTGGAAATCAGCATCCGACCGTACAAATCGAAGCGCAGTACCGAGCAAAACCGCCGCCTGTGGAAGATTTATCAGACCTTGGCTGAGCAGGCATGGGTATCCGGCAAACGGTTCAGTCAGGATGCGTGGCATGAATACTGCAAACGCCAATTCATCGGCAGCGAAGAGTTGCCGGACGGTTCGCAAATCGGCATTTCGACCACAACACTTAATACCGGCGAGATGACCGACTATCAAAACCGCATCCAAGCATGGGCGGCGCAGGAATTTGGCATTATTTGGGAATTTTGAATGAAAGGGGGAATTATGACGCTAAAAGAGCTAATCAAACTCAAACAAGCCGACTGGGCAATGAGTAGAAAGGCCTTCGCGGAAGGGGTAATGAGGACTTTGGTTTTGTTGCATGAAAAAGGGTTGGTTCGAGTGCGGGGTTGAATGGGGTTTTTGACGGAAGAAGACGGTTTCGGGGAGTTTGCGCACCTGCTTCCCGATACGGTGTTGGAATTGATTGCGGTGGCCGGTACGGAGGCCGCCCTGACGCTGGTGCGCCGTTTCGGCGGCACGGTGATACCCGTCACCATGGGGGCGACCCCGCAGGGCAGGGAGTCGCAGGAATGGCTGGCGGGGCAGGTCGGACGGGAGGCGGCCTTGCGCATCGGCAAAACGTACGGCCGGTACGGCAGGCTGTCCGTGCCCAAGTGCGCCAAAGCCTTGGCGGCGGTGCGCGACGGCATGATGCGGCGCGATTTCGACCACTACACCGGCGCGGGCATGACCGCCCGCAGTGCGGCAAACAGGATTGCGCGGGATTACGGCCTGACCGCCCGCAGGGTTTGGGATATTTTGAAGATTGCCGACGAGGCGCGGCAGGGCGATTTGTTCGGCGGATGGGAATGATATGGCGAAAAAAAAAGAAATAGACTTGGGCAGGGTGGAAGATTTGGCGGCGCAGGGTTTGACGTACGAGCAGATTGCGGACGCGCTGGGGATAAGCGTAAGGACGCTTGATGGGAGGAGGTCGGAATCTGCGGATTTTGCAGACGCCATAAAAAGGGGGCGCGCCAAAGGGATTGAAGTTGTAACCAACAAGCTGTTCGAGCAGTGCAGGGAGGGCAACACGACGGCGATTATCTTTTTCCTGAAGGCGCGGGCAGGCTGGAGCGATAAGGTCGTCGTCGACAATATATCTTCCGACGGCAGCATGACGCCGCCGCGCAGATTGCGGATGTCCAAAGAGGATTTGTAGGGCGCATTGTCCGAAGCCTTGAAAGAGATTACGGGATGAGTTTTACGGCGGAAGAAAAACGGGCGGCACTGCGTACGGCCTCGCATGAGAGCCTGTATGTGTTCACGCTGAACATGTTTTACGCGCGGCGCGGTTATCCGTGGATGGCGGCGGAACATCACGCCCTGATTTGCAACGCGCTTGAGCGTGTTTTCAACGGTGAAACGAAACGCCTGATTATCAACATTCCGCCGCGCTACTCGAAAACGGAAATCGCGGTGGTGAACTTTATCGCGTGGGCGATGGGGCGCGTGCCGGATTGCGAGTTTATCCACGCAAGCTATTCGGCAACGCTTGCCGTCAATAACTCCGTACAGATTCGGAACTTGGTGCAACATGAGGAGTATCGGGCGATATTCCCCGATTTCGCGCTTGCGAGCGAGAGCAGCCATCATTGGAAGACGACCGCAGGCGGCGTGATGTATGCGACAGGCGTCGGCGGCACGATTACCGGCTTCGGCGCGGGCAAACACCGCGAAGGATTCGGCGGGTGCGTCATTATCGACGATCCGTCGAAGGCTGATGAAGCGCGAAGCCAGGTCAGGCGGCAAAACGTCATCGACTGGTTTCAAAACACGCTGGAATCACGGAAAAACAGCCCCGATACGCCGATTATCCTAATCATGCAGCGATTGCACGAGAACGACTTGGCGGGCTGGCTGCTCGAGGGCGGCAACGGCGAAGAATGGGAACACTTGTGCTTACCCGCCATACGGGAAGACGGCACGGCCTTATGGCCTGAAAAACATGATATCGGGACCCTGAGGCGCATGGAAGAGGCCGCGCCGTACGTTTTCGCCGGGCAGTACATGCAGCGTCCGGCACCTGCGGAGGGCGGCCTGTTCAAACCGCACCGCCTCATGGCTGTAGAAGCCCTACCGGCGGGAAAAATCCGCTGGGTGCGCGGCTGGGACTTTGCCTCCACGGCGGACGGCGGCGACTACACCGCCGGCGCGAAACTGGGCAGGCTGCCGGACGGACGCTTCATCATCGCCCACATCGCACGCGGGCGGTACGCGGCGGACGAGCGCGACGCACTGCTGAAAAACACCGCCGTATCGGACGGGCGCGGCGTCAAAATCTCCATCCCGCAAGACCCGGGGCAGGCGGGCAAATCGCAGGCCTTATACCTCACGCGCCAACTGGCGGGTTTTTCTGTAACGGCAAGTCCCGAATCGGGCGACAAGGTTACACGCGCCGAACCGTTCGCGGCGCAGGCGAACGCCGGCAACGTCCTGATACTGGAGGACGGCACATGGGACACCGCCGCCCTGAAGCGCGAAATGGAACTCTTTCCCAATGGTGCGCACGACGACCAAATCGACGCACTCTCCCGCGCCTTCAACGAACTTTTTGCCGCCCGCGCCGGCGTACTGCGGCCATACGACATCCCCATAGAACCCCTTTTTTAAACGGAGAACGACAATGTTCGGACTAATCAAAAACAAAAAGCGGCACGCCGCCCTAAACCGACTGACAACCGCCGCCGAAGACGCGCTGGACGGCCTGTTTGCCGACACCGTGGGCAACGACATCCTGCTGGAAAGGCTGGGCGTGGACAGGAAAAAAGCCTTTGAAACCGTCTATTCCGACGACGAGGCGGCCGCCTGCATGGAAGACCTGCGCGCCGCCATGCTGGCCAAGCCGTGGCGGCTGTACGGCGACGGCCTGTCAGAAGACGACAAAGACCGCCTGTGGAAAATGCTCAAACGGCACATGGGTGCGCTGGCAGAGACCGTCCTCGATGCGCGGCTCAACGGCTACGGCGTGGCACGCTACGTCTACGCGCAGGACGGGGACGGCATCAGCATCGCTCAAATCTCCAACAAACGCGGGGAACTCGACCGCTTCCGCCCCCGCCGCGACGGCAGCCTGACCTACCTCGGCGCATCGGGCGAGGAAGAGTGCGACACCGTCCTCATGTACCTTTTCCTCACCCACCGCGCCACCTCGTCCAACCCCGCCGGAGAGGCCGCCGCCGCCCGCCTGTACGCCCCCGCCGCCCTCAGGAGCAAAGGCTTCGTCTTCGCCGCTCAATTCATCACCCGCTACGCCCAGCCCTACATCGTAGCCAAAATCCACGGCGACAGCGAAGAAGAACACGACGGCTTCATGAAGCGGCTCATGCGCTTCATGGGCGGCGGCGCGGCCTCCGTAGGCGTGGATGAAGACATCAAAATCCTGCAAAACACCGCAGACGGCCAGGCCTTCAAACGGCTGGAAAACCTCGCCAACGCCCGCATCCAAAAAACCCTGCTGGGCAAGGTCAAGACCAGCGACCTTGAGACCGGCAGCCGCGCCGCGCAGGAAACCGAAGAAAACAACCGTGCCGAACGCATCGCCTCCTATCTGGTCATGCTCTCCCGTGCCGCCCAACATTTCGTCGACGCCGCCGTCATGGTCAACAATGCCTATGGCAGGCCGATTCATGCGCCGAAAGGCGTGTGGTTCGAGTTTGAAGACGAGGTGCGGATAGACAAAACCCGTGCCGAGCGCGACAAAATGTACCTTGACGCCGGGCAGCTGGTATTGACCGAAGAATACTACCGCGACGTGTTGGGCTTTGAAGAATCGCATTTTAAACTGCGCGAACCGCCCGCCGTGCCGCAGCAAACGGATGCGAAAATGAGCCTGCGCCTTTCAGACGGCCTTGCCCGTAGCGCGCCCGATACGGCGGAGCAGGCAATCGCCCGTCCGAAAATGGAAGCGGTGTTGGGTTTGCTGGAAAGCTGCAAAGACTACGCCGAATTTGAGGCAAAGCTGTCCAAGCTTGATTTGAGCAAGGGCGACAATCTCTTGATTCAGCGTTTGGTTTCAGACGGCCTTTCGGCTTGGGCGGACGGAGCGGACGATGGACGGGATTGAATACAACTTCGCGGGGCTGGTCGACAAAGCCGCCTTCGGGCATTTCAAAGCCAAGAAAATCCTGCCCGGGTTTTCGCATTACGACGTATGGCTGTACCAGCACAGCCTTGCGTTTACCGTCGCCAAGATGATGGACGCGGATATGCTTGCTGAAGTCAAAAACGCCATCGAATCCGCGCAGCAAAACGGCACGGCGTTTGCCGATTTTAAAAAGCGTTTAAAACCGTATTTGATGGCTAAAGGATGGTGGGGCGAACAAATCATGACCGACCCGCTGGACGGCGAGCCGAAATTGGTACGGCTCGGCAGCACGCGCCGCCTGAAAACCATCTTCGACACCAACATGCGCACCGCCTTTGCGGCGGGACAGTGGCAGAGGATACAGGCAAACAAAAAGGCACTGCCCTACCTGCGCTACAACAAGAGCGCGTCCGGACACCCGCGCGACGGCCACAAACGCTACTACGGCTTAGTCCTGCCGGTCGATCACGACATTTGGAAAGTCATCTTCCCCCCGAACGGCTACGGCTGCAAATGCTCCGTTTCCGCCCTGACGGCACGGCAGGCGGAAGAAGAGGGCATCGGCGGCGAGCCTGATGTGGATATGGTCGAGTTTACCAACCCGCGCACCGGGCAGAAGGTTTTGATTCCCGACGACATCACGCCCTCATTCGCCCACAACCACGGCGACAGGCTGGGGGCTTTGCGCAACCTCGCCAAAGACCGGCACGGACAGGCGTTTTTGGAAAAGCTGGAACGGGAAACCGACGGATATATCGTCAAACGCGCCGCCCGTCCCAACTTTTTGGGCGAAGTGCCGCCATTGACCGTATTGGAAGGCGGCAACATCGAAAACGCCCAAGAGATTGTCTATGCCCGGGCGGGGCGGGGTTATCAGTTGGGATATGAGCCGGTCGGACTGTACGGCTCTGAAGAAGTCGTCGAATACGGCGGCAGCCGCTACATCGTTTTCTACGACATCGGCGGTGTGAACTTGGAAAAAGTTTCAGACGACGTTTTGGAAGCAAGAAAACTGTCTGCCATCCGCGAGCCGCTGAAAGGATTGGCGGGTGGCGTCAAAGGCAAGGTAACGGAGGAAAGCATTAAGGCGGCAGATTTCGGAGATGCGGACTTCGCGGACAAGTTGGCGGCGTATATTTACACGACCAATGGCGGATACAGGTTCGTCAACAAGCCTTTAATCCGTGTCAAAGGCAGGTTGAGCGAACTGGGCAAGGATGAAATCTCCGTTATCCGCGCCATTGACCGCTTCTTGGAGGTTGCGCCGAAATATCGGGGTGAAACGGTGCGCATGATGAACAGCGACAGAATTGTCGATTTAAATGGATTCATGACGGCGCACACCCAAGGGAATATTGTCCGATACAGCAATTTTTCCAGCAGTCAGTTGACCCACGGCAAGTATGGACGGGATTCCGATGTGGAAATTAAGATACACGGCAAAAGCGGCGTCTCGATCGAATCGTTATCACATTTTGGCGAATCGGAGGGTGAAGTTTTAATGCCGCGTCATGCGGTTTACAAGGTTTTAAGCAAAACGGAAAAAGACGGCAAATATTTCATTGAGATTGAAGAGATTACCGGAAACGGGTATGATGAAAGCCTGATTATCCAATTGAGCGAGCTTTCGTAATGGCTTACAACCCACCCAAGGCATATGCTCATATACCGGAAAACGAGCTTTCATACCGCCATTTCTTGGAATATGAAAATCTCGATGAGCCGTTGTCGGAGCGTTTGGCTCGCCGAGATTTCGAGTTCTACATGATTGACACCAACCCCAGAATTGCCAAAGAGTACGAAGGGTGGCGCAAGGAAGTGGCGCGGAAGATGCAGGAAGCGCACGAAGAGCGGATGCGTCAGAGAGTTGCCGGAAAAAGCAAAGCCGCATAATCAAACAAATGCCGTCTGAAACGGTTTCAGACGGCATTTAAACCATCTTCACAAGGAGGAAAAGTGAAGCGCGACTGGGATTTGATACGCCTCATTCTGACCGAACTGGAAGAAGAACCAGACCCCGACCGCCGGCCGTTTCCCGGCCATATCGAAGGCTGGACGAAGGAGGAGGCCGCGTATCATCTGTGGCTGCTGATACAGGGCGGCCTGATTGCGGGCAAATGCAACAGGGAGGAGCCGGGCAAAGGGTTTGTCTGTTACGGCGTATGCCTGACATGGGCGGGGCATGAGTTCCTTGCCTCCGTCCGCAGCGATGCGGCATGGCGGCGCATCAGGACGCTGCTGAAGGAAAAGGCCGTGGATTTGTCTTTTGAAGCCATCAAAGCCGCCGCGCTGAAGCTGCTCGAAGTATGAACGCGAAAGGCCGTCTGAAATTCAGACGGCCTTTTTTCTTTTCCGCCTACGGTTTTTGGGAAACCCTTTGCATTCGCAGGGGCGCGTGGTATGTGGCGATAGAGGGGAGGTAATAATTTTGATTTTCTATTTTATAAGGTTTGATTTTCTTTTCGGTTACGGTATGATTGCGGAAATTAACACTTCTTAATGAAGCGGGAATTTACTCAATCAAATTTAACTAAGGGGATTAACATGAATGCAGCGGCTGTAAGTGCGGTATTTAAAGAACGGATTGCTTCCCATGCGGAACATGTCAAGAAGGTTGCACATGTCTGTACTACCGAGGAGACAACAAAACAGGCTTTGATTTTGCCTTTATTGGATATTCTAGGTTTTTCGGCATTCGATCCGAATAAGGTTCGGGCGGAATACCAGGCGGATTTTCCAGGTGCAAAATCAGGGGAGCGGGTCGATTACGCATTGTTTTGCAACGGCGTACCGGTTATGTTTATCGAAGCAAAATCATATACCGAGAATTTGTCCAATCATTGTCCGCAGTTGTCGCGTTACTTCAATGCCACGCCTGAAGTAGCCATTTGCGCGATTACCAACGGCCGGGAATGGCGGTTTTTTACCGATTTGACCAATAAGAATATTATGGATTCGGAGCCGTTTTTGACCGTTGATGTTACGATATTGAATGAAAATGATATGGCGCAACTGTATCAGTTCAGGCACGACAAGTTTCAACCCGATGCATTGCGAAGCCTTGCGGAAGAAAGCATATACCTGACGGCATTTACAGAATCAATCACAGAAAGCTTGAAAGAGGTGGATTTGGATTTCGTCCGTTATGTGGCGGGAAGGGCGAATATTCAGCGGCAGTTTACCCAACGATATTTGGAAAGCATACGTCATATCGTCAAACAGGCTGTTCAAAATACGGTTAGTTCAATGGTTGTGTCGGGGCTGAGTGCGCCGAAAGTGCAGGAGGAGGCCGCTCCTGTTGAGAAGGAGCAGGAAGACCCGACCGCGCCGATTATCGACCCTGAAAACAATAAAATCGTTACCACTTATGCAGAAAGAAGGTTGTTTGATTTGGTCAAATCAATTCTTCCCGATGATGCGAGTATTGAGGCAAAGGATACGGAAAGCTATTTCGGCGTATTGGTTGATGGTAAAAGTAACAGATGGATATTACGGTATTTTGACAACAAACAAAGGCCGTCTGTAATCTTCCCTATCGAATTGGAAGAGTCGGATATTTCGAATATCGAACGATGCGGACTTGAGGTGTCAGGCAATCAAGTTATTATTGATACGCCTGAAAACCTGCTTCGTGTTGTTTGGTTGGTTATTGATTCTTACCGATTCTGCTGTGATGACGAGAATTTTAAACGCAAACCCAAATAAGGTAACAAACCCCCTTGCATATGCAGGGGGTTTGTTTTATATTCCTGTCCGTGGCGTAAGAACCACTCCAAAGCGGCAATCACTCCGTTAAAGTGATTTTTTCGTGTCTAGAATTTCCTTTCCTTGTTGTTTGTTTCGATAGCAGGAAGTTTCTATGACCGCGTGGGCGACGAATACAATACTCGCAAGGGGAATAAGTCCGCCCATCTTTGGAGGGTTCTTAACCACGCGGTCGCCCATAAGGGCAATTTAAGAAACTTCCAAAGGACTATCAAAATGAACCAAGTTCAATCTTTCAATTTCGGCAATATCGCCGTTTCTTTCCGTGAAGATGGTTATCTCAATGCCACTCAAATTGCCGCCCATTTTGGCAAACTTCCCAAAGATTATCTAAAAACCGAACAAACTCAACAATATATCTCTGCTTTAGCAGAAAGTTTGAGTGAAAGGACAAAAATCCTAACAGATGAAAATCAATTAGTTATCGTCAAAAAGGGTAATTCAAAAAACTTCACGCAAGGCACATGGCTGCACCCGAAACTCGCCATCCACTTTGCCCGCTGGCTTGACCCGAAATTTGCAGTTTGGTGCGACGAGCAAATTGAAGCTTTACTTAACGGCAAAGTTTCAGACGGCCTCCCCGCCAAAACCACCGCCGACGACCGCACACCGTTGCGGCAGGCCGTCGCCGCGCTTGTCGGACGCAAAGGCATAGACTACAGCACCGCCTACGGCATGGTGCACCAGCGTTTCAATGTCGGCGCGATTGAAGACCTCCCCGCCGAACAGCTGCCCGAAGCCGTCGCCTACGTCCATGCGCTGACGCTGCATGCGGGGTTGGCCGGAGAGGTCCTTGATGCCGGGCCTGATCCTCGGGGCCGGGCCGTTGTGCCCGACGGCGAAATAGCGGACGGTATCGCCTGCCTGCTGGCCCAAAGCTACCGTGCCTGCGGTTTTCTGAAACGCTACCTGCCCGCCTTCCGCAGCCTCGGGCTGGACGGGTGCGGCGAAATGCACGGTTTCGTCTATGATGCCGCGGCGTCCCGCGATGCGGTCAACCGCTGGCTGCATGCCAACCGTGCCGCGCTTTCGCGCCGTACCGCCGCCCTGCTGCCGGAGCTTGCCGCGTCTTATGAGGACGGGGGGTGTGTCCGGTATCCTTTGGTTTGGGCGCAGTAAAAAAGGCCGTCTGAAGTTTTCAGACGGCCTTTTTAGTCGAGCAGGCTGCGGATGTGGGCGGCGCGGCTGTTTAAAGCCGCCTATGTCCGCGAAAATGCTTGATATTTACGGCGGGCTGCCCTAATATGGCCGTGTATTGAATTTTGATTGGCCGACAGAGAGGAAATGACATGGACAAACGGAAAAAAGCAAATCTCTATGCCGTCCTGCTCGGCATAGGCTCGCTGTTGAGCCTGTTCCATCCTGCGAAAGCAATCGCTCAAACCAATCCTGCCGACGACTTGAAAAATATCGGCGGCGATTTTCAACGCGCTATGCAGAAAGCGCAGAAATGACCGGCAACTCTCCGGACACGGCGCAACAGGCGGTCGAAACCGTTGTCAAATCCCCGGAGCTGGTCGAACAAATCTTGTCCGACGAGAATGTGCAGGTAATGATTGCCCAACGCTTCCATTCGGGGCCGTTGCCCTCGCCGTCCGATTTGGCGCAATACAATGCTATTATCAGTCGCGGCGCAGACCGCATCATGGCAATGGCGGAACAAGAGCAGGCAATGCGCCATGAAACGGCGCGGCAGAACCATGCCTTCAACAGGCGCGGGCAGGTATACGGTTTTGCCAGTGTTATCCTGATTCTGCTTTTTGCCGTCTTCCTCGTATGGCGCGGCTACCCGGTAACCGCCGCCTCGCTGATTGGCGGTACGGTGGTCGCCTTGGCGGGTGTCTTTGTGATAGGCAGAAGACAAGATAAAAATTAAACCCGCATAGATATAAAGGCCGTCTGAAGTTTTCAGACGGCCTTTTTTTAGTCGAGCAGGTCGGCAAGGCTGGCCGCGTCGGGTGTGTAGTAGGTGTTGAGTAGTATTTTTATGTCGCGGTGGCCGCTGATTTTTGCCAAGTCCATGACGTTTACTTTTTTTGCCATGCGGGTTAGGGCTTCGCGGCGGCTGTCGTGGAAGTGGAGGTCGTCGATTTCGAGGGCGCGGGTGGTGCGGCGGAAGATGGTGCTCAGTGGTTCGGGCTGGAGGTCGAAGGCGGGCGTTAGGTTTAGGGGTTGGAGTTTTTGCAGCAAGGCAATGGCGCGGCGGGAAAGCGGGACGTCGCGGCTGCTGCCGTTTTTTGTTTTCGGCAGGTGGACGGTGCGGCGGTCGAGGTCGATGTGCTGCCATGTGATGCCGCAGATTTCCCCTGCCCTCATGGCGGTTTCGATTGCGAACAGAAAGGCTAAGGCGACGCGCTGTTTTTTCATGGTCGGAAGTTGCAGCTCGTCGTATTCGAGGTAGTGGCAGATGCGGCGGATTTCGTCGGCGGTCGGGCGGCGGGTGCGGCTTGGGTTGTGCTTGGGGCGGTTGATTTTGGAGATGGGGTTGTCGGTAACGGTTTGCCATTCGCGCAGGGCATGGTTAAAGACGGCGGATACGGTGGTGAGTTCGCGGGCGACGCTGGGGGCTTGCACTTCCTTCAGGCGGCGGTCG